>Ga0224557_1000481_pt1 | contig 44964 bp, 41 predicted proteins | sample 714S31014metaG_FD_180677 | JGI IMG/M metagenome (GOLD analysis project Ga0224557, IMG submission 180677) | Peat soil microbial communities from Stordalen Mire, Sweden - 717 S3 10-14 | ecosystem: Environmental > Terrestrial > Soil > Wetlands > Peat | place: Sweden: Norrbotten County, Stordalen...
TGAACTTGCCCTCAGAATGCGTATCTTTTAACCGGCCGGGTTTTGAGGATTAAATTCATCCTCGTCGTCGTCGTGGCGGTGGGAATGTGGGAATCGGCTTCATCGATTTCCAAGGTTTGTGGAAAGGGCGGAAAACAGCACCATCGTTTTCCGGGCTTTCCATAAACCGTCATTTCCACGGCCTGCCTCGATCACCCCAAACTCTCAGGCGGCGATCTTCGTCCTGGCATCCGTCCACCTTTGCTCGAACTGCATCGGGCTGACGTACTTCAGCGTCGAGTGTCCGCCGCGGCGGATGTTTGGTTATACCAGAGCAGCCATGCGATGGTTTCATCCTTGGCCTCGCGGATGGTTTGAAAGCGCTGGCCATGCAGCCGTTCCACCTTCAACGAGCCAAACAGAGTCTCCGGGCAGGCGTTGTCCCAGCAGTTGCCCTTGCGGCTCATCGATGGCGTGATTGCGCAGTGTTCAAGCACCTTGCCGAAGTCCTCGCTGGCATACTGGCTGCCGCGATCGCTGTGGAAGATCAGTCCTGCCTGCTTGCCCGGGCAGCGTTGATACCAGGCCATCTCCAGCGCGTCGATGACCAGATCGCGATGCATGTCGGGCCGCATCGACCAGCCAATTACTTTGCGGCTGAATAAGTCGATGACTACAGCCAGAAACAACCAGCCCTCCTCGGTCGCAATGTAAGTGAAATCGCCCACCCACGCCTGGTTGGGCGCGGCCACGATGAAGTTGCGATCAAGCACGTTGGGCGCCATCGGAAGATCGTGCCGGCTGTCGGTGGTCGTGACGCGGAACTTGCGCTTGCCGCGAGCCTGAATGCCATGCTTCTGCATCAGCCGTTGCACACGCTGCTTGCCTACGCCAATGCCCTGCGCGCGCAGTTGCCGCCAGATGCGCGGCCAGCCGTATGCTCCGCGATTCTCCGCATAGACGGCGCTGATGTGGACCAGGAGTGCTTGATCGCTCAGATGGCGGCGCGGGGCGATATACACGCGCCGCGCCAGATGTTCATGGTAGCCGGAGACGCTCACCAGCAGCACCCGGTCCGCCGCGGCGGACACACAGATCGGCCAGACCAGCTTGTGGCGTTGAATAAAGGCGTACTTCATCGCTGGCTCTTCGCGAAGTACGCCGTCGCTTTTCCCAATCCGGGGTCCCCGCGGACAGGTCTTCGTCCGTGGGGTGGAAGATGTCGCGCGCCATCGTCACACGCGCTAACTCAGCCCGCAGACGGCTGTTTTCCATCTGCTCTGCAGTCACCTGCGCCTTGCTGCTTGCGCCCTTCAGGGTTCCAGCGCGATGCTCCCTGACCCAGTTGCCCAAGGTCTGTTCAACCACTCCCAGGCTGCGTGCAGTTGCCGCCTGACTCTGGCCCGACTCAACAAGCCGCGCCGCCCCTTGCTTGAACTCAAGCGTGTAACGTCCCCCCTTCGACTTCGTCATCTTCGCTACCCCTTCGCATTAGAACAGCCTGCTGAGGGATACGTCTTGCGGGGGGCAAGCTCATCCTGACGGAGTCCTCCGAAGCGGACGCAATGGTGCTAACTGTAAGTATCCTCCGGCAAAGCCGGAGGCTTTACGGTTGCTGGCCCCTCAAAGGGGCCCTTTCGCAACCGGTCAAAGCAAAAGCAAGAACAAAAGCAAAGACCTCGCATTGCAAGCTTCGCTGGCGCTGTACAGGCAAATTGAGTGAAAAGCACAATCCCGGAACTGTCAAACTTCCACTGCCACCCCGGCAAAGCCGGGGGATCTCCCCTTTTGATTAGCAGCAGCTTCGCGCCCTCCGCTGCCCCGTCCCATGCTCCCGAATCGTCCCCCGCGGCATCCCCTCGTTCCCTCCCTTTCGAAGTGCGGCCATACAGGCGTGGCAAACGTGAAAAAACAAAACTGGAAGCTCGCCGTCTAAGCCGAATTCTGCCTCTTTTCCATGCCAAATTGCGGCTTTTAACGCTTGTTTGCGCGCCTTTGGGATAGTTCCATGCGGCCTTTTCTCTCCGGTCCGAACCTTGTCGGCAGAAAGCGCCTCTTCCGGGGTTGACTCATCGGTTGTGGATAAGGTTTTTCGCAACCATTCAGACCGACCTTTGGCCCCCGAACGGAACCTCCTGTGCCGAGGTTTTGAGGCCGCATTCGCAGCCAAAGTTTGCTGATCGGTAATCAGCCTCCAAAAACCGCTGACGCCTGATCTCTGACCTTCTGCATTAAACTCAAGTCTGGACCACCCCATGATCAGCCTTTTCGGCGGAACAGAAGACGCGCCCGACGCCGGCCCGGAAGAAGCCCCCAAATCCGGCGTTTTCAGCCGCATGAAGCAGGCCGTCTCGCGCACCCGCGAGTCCCTCTCCTCCAAGATCGAAGGCCTCGTCGCCCTCACCCGCACCGTCGATGAATCGACCCTCGAAAGCCTTGAAAACGCTCTGCTTGCCAGCGACCTCGGCGTCCAGACCACCACCCGGATTCTGGCCGCTTTGCGCGACCGCGCCCGCCGCCAGGCCATCGAGGGCGGCGACGAATTGCGCGCCCTCCTCAAGCAGCAGATCCGCGCCATCCTCGAAGCTCCCATCGCCCAGAACCCAACTCCGGCGCCCCCATCCGAAGGCCCTCTGGTCACCTTTCTCGTCGGCGTCAACGGCACCGGAAAAACCACCTCCGCAGGCAAACTGGCCGCCTGGTATCGTGCTCAAGATCGCACCGTTCTCCTCTGCGCCGCCGACACCTTCCGCGCCGCCGCCATCGAGCAACTCGAAATCTGGGCTCAGCGCTCCGGCGTGGAAATGATCAAAACCCGCCAGGGCGGCGATCCGGCAGCCGTTCTCTACGACGCCGCATCGTCCGCCAAGGCACACAATATCAACGAGTTGATCGTTGACACCGCCGGCCGCCTGCACACCAAGATCGGTCTCATGGACGAACTGGAAAAAATGCGCCGCACCGCCGCAAAATTGATTCCTGGCGCGCCCCACGAAGTCCTGTTGGTCATGGACGCCACCACCGGCCAGAACGGCCTCCAGCAGGCTCGCCTCTTCACCCAGGCCGCCGGCGTCACTGGCATCGTGCTCGCCAAGCTCGACGGCACCGCCAAGGGCGGCATCGCCGTCGCCATCGCCCAGGAACTCAACCTACCCGTCCGCTTCGTCGGCGTAGGCGAGCAGATGACCGACCTGTTAGAGTTCTCTCCGGAAGAATTCGTGAACTCGCTCCTCGAATAGAATGAATGCTTTGGATCAAGATCGGTACTGGATGCAGCGGGCATTGGAACTGGCCCGCCGCGGCATCGCAGTCAGCTCGCCAAACCCCGCCGTGGGCTGTGTGATTCTGGACCGCGCCGGGCAGGTAGCCGGGGAGGGTTGGCACGAATATGACCTGGTGGAACACGCCGAAGTCGTTGCCCTCAAAGTAGCCGCCCAGCACGCCGGCAATCGCCTTCTCGGCGGCACGGCCTATGTAACGCTGGAGCCCTGCAACCACACGGGACGAACCGGCCCTTGCACCGATGCCCTGATCGCCTCTGGTCTCCGCCACGTTGTAGCCGCCACCATCGACCCCAACCCCGCCGTCGCCGGCCACGGAATGGACCGGATGCGCGAAGCAGGCATTGAGGTTACGCTGGGTGTTTGTCAGGCCGAGGCGCGCCGCCTCAACGAGGGTTTTGCCCGCTGGAGCCAGCATCGCCGCCCGCTGGTGCTGATGAAGGTGGCCATGACGCTCGACGGCCGCATCGCGCCGCCACCGGGGCAGCACACGCTGCGCCAACCCTACTGGATCACCAGCGAGGCCGCACGGGCCGCGGTGCAGCCCCTGCGCTGGCAGGCCGATGCCGCCCTGACCGGCGTGGATACAGTACTTGCGGACGATCCCATGCTCACCGACCGCAGCGGTTTGCGCCGCCGCCGTTCGCTCCAGCGTGTGGTGCTGGACTCCGCCTTGCGCATGCCGCTGGACTCGAAGATGGTGGCCACGGCCCACAACGATCTGGTGATCTTTACTGTTTCCAACGACATCAGCCGCATCAACGCGTTGCAGTCGCGCGGCGTCCGTGTGGATGTGCTTCCCGCCGAAGCCGGCCGCGTCCCGCTGGGCAAGGTCCTCGACAAACTGGGCGAGGAAGGCATCCTGACCTTGCTGACCGAGACCGGCACGCGCCTGAACACCGCTCTTCTGGCCGGCGGCCTCGTCGACCGCGTCCATCTCTTTGTTTCCCCGCAGCTTATGGGCTCCGACGCCGTCCCCGCCTTTCGCGGCATGGCCCACGCCATTTTCATGGAGGAGGTCGAAGTCGAACGGTACGGCAACGATCTGGGCCTCTGCTCCCTGCTCAAGGACCCCTGGCCGGAGATCAGTTGTCGGTGATCAGTGGTCAGTAGTCAGTCGGTCCTCGTTACTTTTTCGCCACGGCTATCAGAGCAATCATGGCACTAAGCACTGAGGCAATTGCCGAAATCAGCGCAACAATCCATGGTCTTGACTCGCGAATCCTGCGTTCCGCTTCGATTGCTCGCCGCTGTAATTCATAATCCGGTGCGCGTGGTGCGCGCCCAGACGAACTCTGCGTTCGGGGCTCGCCGACAACATCAACGCCAAGCTCACAAGCCCGCTGCTCAAGTTGATCGCCCTCAAGAAGTTTGGCCGTATTGAGCCAATCTACTCCTGACGAGCCGGAACGCTCAAGGAACTGATCACTGACAACTGACCACTGACAACTGCTTCTCGTACACTGGAACCATGTTTACCGGCATCATTGAACAGACGGGCACGCTGGTCAGCCTTGAGAGCAGAGGCGGGGTTCGGCGCATCACGGTCGAGGCTCCGGGCCTGGCGGGGCGGCTGCGCGAGGGCGACTCGCTTGGCGTTTCCGGCGTCTGCCTGACGGCGCTGGACGTGCATCCCACGCTGTTTCACGCCGATCTGGCCCAGGAGACGCTGGACCGCACCTCGCTGGGGTCGCTCAGCCCCGGCGCCAAGGTCAACCTGGAGTTGCCCACCGCCGCCGGCAGCCCGTTGGGCGGCCACATTGTGCAGGGTCACGTGGACGGCACAGGCACGATGACGGCGCTCGACCCGGTCATATCCGAATCGAGCCCGCACTTCGACAAGCGGACCACCGACTGGACCCTCAAGGTCCGCGTTCCCGAAAATGTGCGCCCCTGGATGGTGCACAAGGGCTCGGTAGCCGTTGAGGGCATCAGCCTGACCATCGCCGCCTTCGATGGCGAGGCTATCACGATTGCCATACTTCCTTTGACCTATTGGCGAACCAACCTGCACACGCTCTTGCCTGGGGCTCCGGTGAATGTGGAGGCCGATGTGCTGGTGAAGCTGGCGCATGCGCAGATGCAGGTCAAGAAGAAGCCGGAGTTGGAACTGACCGAGGCCTGGCTGGTGGCCAACGGCTATTGAAAACCTTCTGACTCGGCCTCATAATCTGGCAGAAGGGTTCGGTTGGATGCGTATGAAGTCCATTGGTGAGATTGGCCTGAAGATCACCGCTGCCCAGCGCGAGTATTTCCGCTATTCGGGCGCTTCGGCAGAGTTGGAGCGGCGCGGCGCTGGAACGTCACGGCCCGATCTGGCCTGGGTGCGCAGATCCAGGCAACTGCGTGGAGAAGTCTGCGCCGAACCGAAACCCAGCAGAGGAAGCGGATCGCCAAATCGTTCCTGAGCCTGCGGAGAACCCGGCCCGTTCTACGGCTTGGCGGGAGGCTTGGGCGGGTCTGTCACGTATTCGTCGCCGGTGCGGGCCAGCAACAGCTTGCGGCGATCGTCGAGCAGCTTCAACCGGTTCGTCATTTCGATGAATTCCATTTTCTGGTCGCCAGTGAGCGCGCCGGCAGCACCAGTCGCATCGGTCGCAGCGCTCAGCTTGCTTAGTTCGTCGAGCCGGGCTTGCAGCTTTGGTATCTCGCGGTCGATGAGGACAGGGCGGATGATGGTGGTCTTGGCGTGGCCGCCGGCTAGCTCGTTGCGGTTGTTCTCGCCCCACACGGGAAGAATGCCCACGTGGCCCAGTTCGACGCGCACGCCGGCCGGGCCGTAGTCTTTGCGGACGGCGGAAAACAGGCCGATCATGGAATCGCGCGGGTCGCCGTCCTTGTCGGGCATCAGGCCATCCACGTACGTGCGCGATTGGTTCGACAGAAAGTTTCCCAGCGAATAGAAGATGACCGCGTTGCGGCCGTCCGCGGTGCGCCAGGTCTCCACCGGCTGCAAAACGTGGGGATGGTGGCCCACGATCACCGAGGCCCCGGCTTCCAGCATCTTGTGCGCCGTTTCCACGTCTTCCGGACGGGGCGCGGACGCGTACTCGATGCCCCAGTGGATGGAAACCACCAGCAGGTCGCACTTCAAGCGCGCCTGCTTGACGGCCTCGAGCACTCCTGCTTCGTCCAGTCCCGGCGCGCCGCCGGATTCACCCGGATAAGGGAAGAAATTCACATGCGGCTCGCCGTCCTTGTCGGGATTGCGGTTGCCGTTGAGCCAGCGGGTCATGCCCAGCCAGCCCACCTTGATGCCGTTGGCCTCGACGACGACCGGCTGCCAGGCAAGCGCGGCCGTGTCGCCGGAACCGACAAAGAGCAGCCCCTCGTCGCGCAGATGCTCGCGGGTCTCGGCAAATCCGGCCCAGCCCTGGTCCATAACGTGGTTGTTGGCAAAAGAGACGATCTTGATGCCGCTGGCCTTCAATCCTTCGAGCAGGGCGACGGGCGCGTCGAACAGGAATGGCTTCGACCCGTGCGAATGGGCGGGGGCGACCGGGGTCTCCATATTGACGAAGCCGAAGTCGGCCTTCTCAAAGACGTCGCTCACGTCGCTGAAGAGCGCGCCCCAGCCCGCGGAGTTGGTGGGGTCACCGGCGGCGGCTGCTGCGGCTGCGGCGCGCACCGGCTCGTGCGGAATCACGTCGCCGGCCACGGCAAAACTCACCTGGGCAAGCTCGTGCGGATAAGGAACGGCGACCGCTGCCAGGCGGCTGCTGTGAGAAGCTGCCAGCAGGCCCGCGCCGATGGCTGCTACGGCCAGCATCAAAGCGCTTCCAACGGCAAGACGCCAGTGTTTGCGCAGGCCAGGCACGATCCTTGCGCCGAATCCCGACCTAAACCGCCTTTCCTGCATCGCAAAATCCATTGCCTGCACCAGTCCAGTCCCCTTCGTCCCCGATCACAAAATGGAACGCAATCAGGATACAGGTTCAGCGGAGATGCTGAAGAGATTTAGGTCAGAGACCTTTTGCATTCAGCGAAGACCTCAGGCAGAAAGGAGGTCACCGAAGCCCGAGATTTTCGTCAGCCTGCAGGCCCGCCCACCTTTGAGCGCTCCCTGCTCCTTTCGCGTCTGTCCTTTACGAGAACAGGTGGCTCAAGCTGGTACCCTGAATCCTGAGCAGAACACCTTGGAAAGGCCGGATCATCGCGACCGGCGACCGGAGCTATGGCAGAGTTCGTCATCAAGTTGGCCGATGAGCGTGGACGCGTGCAGGAACAGGTGCATACGGCGGCCACCGCCGATGAGTTGCGGGCGCGCTTTGCCCATGCCGGGTACCATGTGTTTTCGGTGCGCGCGCGTTCGGGCTTTGGCGGGCTGTCGCGGCGCAAGGTCAAGCTGGAGCCGTTTCTCATCTTCAACCAGCAGTTCCTTACGCTGATCCGCGCCGGGCTGCCCATTCTGGGGTCGCTGCAAATGCTGGCCAAGGGGCAGAAGAATGCCCACTTTTCCGCCCAGTTGGACGACGTTTCCACCCGCGTGAAGACCGGCGAGGCGCTTTCGTCGGCCTTCGAGGCGCAGAGCGGTTTTCCGGTGATGTATACGACCACGCTGCTGGCCGGCGAGCGCTCCGGCAACCTGCAGGAGGTGCTGGAACGCTACGTGAGCTTCCAGCGCATCTCGCTCTCCTTCCGCAAAAAGCTGATCGCCTCGCTCATCTATCCCAGCGTGTTGCTGACGCTGGTCTCGGGGCTGATGTTCTTCATGTTCGCGGTGGTGGTGCCGCAGTTTGCGGTGCTCTATGACCAAATGGGCTCCAAGCTGCCGGCGATGACGATGGACCTGCTGGCCTTCGGCAAATGGCTGAACCACAATCTGCTTTGGATCGGGCTGATCGCGCTGGGAACGGCCGCCGGGGTCTATCGCTTTGCCATTACCGAGCGGGGCAAGGATTTTATCGACGGCGTCCGCGTGCGGCTGCCCATCTTCGGCAAGATCTGGCTCAAGTACCAGGTGGCGCTGTTTGCGCGCACGCTGTCCACTCTGCTTACCGGCGGATTGCCGCTGGTGCCGTCGCTGGAGACGGCGGCGCGCTCCATCAGCTCGCGGCGGGTGTCGAAGTCGGTGATGTCGTCGATTTCGACCGTGCGCGAGGGCAAGAGCCTGGCCGAGTCGCTGACCAACACGGGGGTCTTTCCCGACCTGGCCGCGGAGATGATTACGGTGGGCGAACAGACCGGCGCCTTGCCGCAGATGCTCAACTCGGTGGCCGAGTTCTTCGAGGAGGACGTGGCCACCGCGCTGACCGCCTCGCTGGCGCTGATCGAACCGGCCATTCTCATCGTGATGGGCGTGGTTGTGGTCTTCATTCTCATCTCGCTTTACCTGCCCATCTTCTCGCTGGGACAGGCGGGCGGGATTTAGGGGTAACAAGCGATGGCAGACACATCCGTAGTTACGCTTCCGATGCCGCTTCCCACCGGCCCGCTGCCCACGGGGCAGGACGAGCGGGCACAGGCCGAGGCGCTGGCGCAGCGCTATCACGCCGAGTTCGTGGACCTGAAAAACTTCAAAATCCAGCACGAACTGCTGCGCACGGTGCCGGTGGAGCTGATGTTCCGCTATAACTTTGTGCCCATCGAGCAGAAGGAAGACGCGCTGGTGATTGCGGTCAGCGACCCATCGCGGCTGATGGTGCTGGATGAGATTGCCGGCCTGCTGGCGCACCGCATTGTTGCCAGGGTGGCCACGCTCTCGCAGATTACAGATTTATTGAAAAAGACGGAGCAGTCGCAGCGGGTGCTGGACGAGGCCAGCGAGGGGCTCACCTTCGATGTGTTAACCGGCGAAGATAACTCCGACGAAAATATTTCCATCGAAAAGCTGACCAGCGAAGAGGACATCAGCCCCATCATCCGGCTGGTGGATACAACCATATTCACGGCCCTGGAGCGGCGCGCATCGGACATTCACATCGAGACCAACGACGATTCCGTGGTGGTGAAGTACCGCATCGACGGCGTGCTGCAGGCGGCCATGGCGCCGATTGCCCGCGAGCACCACTCGACCATTCTGAGCCGCATCAAGATCATGAGCGAGCTGGACATTGCCGAGCGCCGCGTGCCCCAGGACGGCCGCTTCCGCGTCCGCTACAAAACCCGCCTCATCGACTTTCGCGTTTCCATCATGCCGACGATTCACGGCGAGAACGCAGTGCTGCGCGTGCTGGACAAGGAGTCGATGAGTGAGAAGTTCCACCATCTGACTCTGGATGTGGTGGGATTTGCCGACGAGGACCTGAAGCGCTTCCGCCGCTACATTCGCGAGCCCTACGGCATGGTGCTGGTGACCGGGCCGACCGGCTCCGGCAAGACCACCACGCTCTACGCCGCGCTGAACGAGATCAAGAGCGACGAGGATAAGATCATCACCATCGAGGACCCGGTGGAGTACCAGATTCGCGGCATCACGCAGATTCCGGTGAACGAAAAGAAGGGGCTGACGTTTGCCCGTGGACTGCGATCGATTCTGCGCCACGACCCGGACAAGATCCTGGTGGGCGAAATCCGCGACAACGAGACCGCGCAGATCGCGATCAACTCCGCGCTGACCGGGCACCTGGTGTTCACCACCGTGCATGCCAACAACGTGGTGGACGTGCTGGGCAGGTTTGTGAACATGGGCGTGGAGGTGTACAACTTCGTCTCCGCGCTCAATTGCATTCTGGCGCAGCGGCTGGTGCGCACCATCTGCGAACACTGCGCGCACACGGTTACCTATGACGAGGACGTTTTGCTGGCCTGCGGGATGGATCCGGACGAGTGGAGAGGCTTTGGCTTCCGCGAGGGCCGGGGTTGCATGGAGTGCGGCGGTACCGGCTACCGCGGACGGACCGCGATTCACGAGTTGCTGGATCTGACAGATCCCATCCGTGAAGTGATTCTGGAGAAGAGACCCACCTCCGAGGTGCGCAAGCTGGCCCGGAAAGAGGGCATGACCTTTCTGCGCGAATCGGCGCTGGATCGCGTTCGCCGCGGCCTGACGACGCTGAAGGAGATCAACAAGGTTACGTTCATCGAGGCTTCGCGTTAAAGGCAAGCTCTCAGCTATCAGCTATCAGCCTTTTCATGCGGAGTTTGGGCTGTTGGTAGAAACGGAAGAAGTGAGAAACGGGGAATGCAGAGCTGAAGGCTGAGAGCTGAAAGCTTTTCGCAGAAGAAATTGAGGAAACCAAGCAATTGAATGCAATCCTGAGCAAGGCCAAACTCGGTTCCCAGCCTGGCGGACGTCCGCCGGCGGCGGTGGAGATTGCGCCCCAGGGGGTGCTGGCCGCTGCGCTGCCGGCGCCGTGGCAGCCGCCGGTGTACGCCTTCCAGCCGCTCGCCGCGGGCGCGCTGATGCCCGGCATCGGCGAACCGAACCTGCGCGCGCCGGAGGCTGTGGCGGCCGCGATTCGCTCCACACTGGGGCAGGTTTCGCCGCGCACCCGCGCCGTGACGCTGGTGGTGCCCGACACCGTGGTCCGGGTGTTCGTGCTGGACTTCGATTCCCTGCCCGGCAAGGCGGCGGAGGCCTACTCCGTGCTGCGCTTCCGCCTGCGCAAGATGGTTCCGTTTGACGTGGAGCATGCCGGGCTGAGCTACCAGGTGCTGGTGGAGAAGAAGATCGAATGCAAGGTGCTGGCGGCCGTGCTGCCTGGCCCCGTGCTGGCCGAATATGAGGGCGCGGTGCGCGCCGCGGGGTACGAACCCGGCGCGGTGCTGCCTTCCAGCCTGGCTGCCTTGGAGGTCATCGATTCCATGGAGGCGGCGCTGATCGCCAACCTGAGCCCCCAGGCGCTGACCACCTGCATCACCAATGGCCAGGACCTGCTGCTCTATCGCACCCTTGAACTGCCCGAAGACGCCGCCCCGCGGCTGGATGAGGTGCAACGCGGCATCGCCGTGGCCGCCGCTTACTTTGAGGACAAATTGGGGGGCCGGCCGCAACGGTTGCACTACGCGGGAGCCGGCGGCGCCGGGGAATTCGCCCGCTGGCTCGGCGACCCCGATCTGACTGTCGTCGATCTCGCGCCACGGCCGGAAACCGGAGCGGTCTCGTCTCTGGGAGACGCAAGCATTGCCGGGGTGGCCGGCGCACTGGCGGGGGCAAGCTAAACCCATGCGCATTACGCTCAATCTCGCTACCCGCCCGTTTGCCGATCTGGGACCGGCCATCAAGCGCCTGCGCATCGCCATGGCGGTGCTGGCCGTGGCCGCCATCGGCCTGGGCCTGGGCCTGCGCGCCCTCCACCAGAAAGCCGAGGAGGCCCGCGCCCGCGACCATTCGCTGGACGGCCAGATCGCCCGCATCACCCAGGAACGGCAGGGCTACCAGGACCTGGTGCGCCAGCCCGCCAACGCCCAGTTGCTGACCAGGGTGGAGGCGCTCAACCGCCTCTTCGATGAGAAGGCCTTCTCCTGGACGCTGGCCATGGAGGACCTGGAAACCGTGTTGCCCGGCGGGGTGCAGGTCTCCACCATCGAGCCGGCCCGCGATCCGAAGACCGGCCACATTACCGTGAAGCTGCGGGTCGTCGGCCCCCGCGACCGCGCCGTGGAACTGGTGAGCAACCTGGAGCACTCCAGGCGCTTTCTCCTGCCACGCATCGTGGGTGAAAACGTCGCGTCCACGGGAGGCGCCGGCGAGAAGCTGGAGCCGATCAGCGCTTCCAACCGCGTGGACTTCGATCTGCTGGCCGAGTACAACCCGGCCACGCCGGGGGAGCACAAAGCCGCCAGGAAGGCATCCTTGAGTTCAGAAGACTCCGGCAGGCCGCCCGCACACGCAGCGCATGCAGCCCATCTGCTTCCCAGCCCCAATTCCATTCCGGCGCAGCGGTCCGTCCGTCCGCCCTATACCGGCCCGGCGCAGCCTGCGAACCAGGGGCCGATCATGCCCGGCCCCCAGACTAACCCCCAGATTTCTCCCCATCCAGGTTCCGGAGGCCCGCAATGAACATCCGCCCGTCCTCCGCATGGCGCGAACGTCTGGCCTCCCCGCTCACTTGGCACTTTGCCGGGTTCGCCGTGCTGCTGGCGGTGGTGATCGCAATGGCGGTCCGGCTCGGCCTGGACTGGGCGGCCACCAACGGCCGTTCCACCGACGCGCTGGCCGGCAAACAGATTGAGCTGAAGGCCAAGGATCTTGAAACCGCTCCCCTGCGCGGCCTGGACAAGCGCGTGGAAGAGTCGCGCTCGCAGATGCAGACGTTTTATGCCAAGCGCATCCCGCCCAACTACTCTTCATTCGCCACCCGCATCGGCGAGTTGCAGGTGAAGTCCGGCGTGCGGCTCTCCAGGATGCAATACACGCAGGGAGCCCCCGGCTCCGATCTCACTGAGGTTTCCCTGGACGCGGGCATCAGTGGCAGCTATCCGGATATTATGCGCTTTGTGAACAGCCTGGAGCGTGATCAGACCTTCTTTGTCGTCCGGGCCATGCAATTGGCCGGCCAGCAGGGGGGGCTGGTGAACCTGCGGCTGCGGGTCTCCACCTGGCTGCGGCCGGCCGATGCGGCGGCCAGCGGCTTGCCGCCTACGCCGGAGCCGGACAAGACTGACACGCCCTCCGCCCCTGGAAATGCCCCCTCCACCTCCGGAAAGGAAGGCGACTAGCCATGGCCATTGCTCTGGGAACGGAAAACAAGCGCCAGGTCTATCTGGTCGTCGGGCTGTTTGTGGTGATCGCCGTGGTCGGCGGCTATGAACTTTACAACTCGTTCTGGGGCTCCCCGACGCCTGCGCCGGCTCCCAGGCCGGCGCAGGCTGCGCTCGCCAACAGCCGTGCGCCGGGAACCGCGGCGGCAGCCGGCGCGCAGGATGCTCAAAAGCTGACCAATGCCGGCCTCGACCCCTCGCTGCACTTCGACAAGCTGGACCAGAGCGAGCAGGTGGAATACGCCGGCACCGGCAGAAACATCTTCTCCGCCGATTCCACGCCGGTGCATATCGACAATCCGCTCGAGCCCGCGCGGCCCAACCAACCCAACGTAAACACGCTCTCGGCTCCGCCTGGACCGCCCAAGCCGCCGGCCATCGATCTGAAGTACTTCGGCTACACGCAGGCCAGGGACAAGACGCTGAAAGCCTTCTTCATCCACGGGGACGACATCTTCATGGCCAGGACCGGCGAGATTGTGGATCATCGTTACAAGGTGGGGGCCATCCAGGCGGGCAGCGTCCAGGTAACCGACCTGGGCTACAACAACACCCAGACACTGGTCCTGACGACCAACTGAAAACGGGTCCCGCGATGAGAATGCAGCTCCCAACCCGCCATCGTTCCCAGCCCTCGGAAGAGGGTTACATTCTGGTTGCGGTCATCTTCATGCTGGCGATTTTAATCATCGCCATGGCCGTTGCCGCGCCCAGGGTCAGGAAACAACTGCAGCGCGACCGCGAGATCGAGACCATGCATCGCGGCAAGCAGTACGCCCGCGCCGTCAAGCTTTACTACAAGAAGTTCGGCACTTATCCGGCCAGCGTGGACGCGCTGATCAATACGAATCAGATTCGCTTCCTGCGCAAGAAGTACATCGACCCCACCACTGGCAAAGACGAGTGGAAGATCATCCGCTTCGGGCAGCAAAAGACCCAGACCTTGGGCTTCTTCGGCCAACCCATCGCCGGAGCGGGCGTGCCCGGCGCCGGGCTGAACGGAGGAAACGGGCTCGGGGGCGCCTCGAACCTCGGGGGCGCCTCGAGCCTCGGGGGAACTTCGAGCCTCGGCAGCCTCAACTCTTCAACCGGAAACAGCTCGATCTTCGGCTCGACCGATTCCGGGAGCAACCCAAATTCACCGGCAGGCGCAGCGGGCAACCCCACCGACCCATCCAGCGGCCAGTCCGGCGGGGCCTCAAGCGCGGGGGGCGGAACGGATTCGAGCGGCGGTTCGACGACAGGCAGCGGTTCGACGCCGGGCGGCGGTTCGACGCCGGGCGGCGGCTCGACCACGGGCGGCAGTTCAACCACTGGAACGGGACTGACCGGACAGACGTTTGGCGGAGGGGGCATCATCGGCTTCTCACCCACCAGCCCCAAGCAGTCCATCCTGTTCTACAAAAAGAAGAATCACTACAACGAGTGGGAGTTCATCTACGACCCCCTGGCCGAACAGATGATGCAGGGAGGCAACACGGGAACGATCGGTCAACCGGCCAGCAGCACCACCACGCCTATCGGCGGAGGTTCGACCATTGGCGGAGGCTCGCCCATTGGCGGCGGTTCAACCATCGGTGGCGGCTCGACCATCGGCGGCGGGACCAATCCTGGAGGCAGTACGCCCACGCCCCAGCAATAAACAAAGCCGACCGGACCCGTCTTCCGCGCTTGCGCACCGACGCAGCAAGGCCCGTCCCGAAACAGGGACGGGCCTCTGGTGCGGACAACCAAATTCAATTGCGGGCAATTACACGCTGAAGGAGGAACCGCAGCCGCAGGTGCTCTTCACCTGAGGATTCTCAAACTTGAAGCCGGCCGCCTCCAGCGTCTCCACGTAGTCCACCGTGCAGCCGTTCAGGTACATCAGCGAGGTGGCATCGACAAAGACCTTCAGGTCTTCAAAGTTGAACACCTTGTCCATCATCCCGCTCTGGTTCTCGAAGGCCATGGAGTACTGAAAGCCGGAGCATCCGCCGCCCACGACGCCGATGCGCAGCCCTGCCGGAAGAGGATCCTGGGTGGCCATGATCTCACGCACCTTGGCAATGGCCTGAGGGGTCAGGTGGAGGGGTGCTTTCTTTTCGGTTTCCTGTGCGGGTGCAGCGGTTGCTGTGGCCATGGTTTCTCCCAAACTGTGAAATGCTTGCCGTTATCCGTAACTGTACCTGCTGAGCGGGCCGGGACACAAGCCCCATTCACGCGATCATCCCATTGGATGCAACAGGAGGCGGAAAGGTCGCAGAAGGGCAGGCTCTGACGGCGCGCCTGGACCGCGCGCGGATCCGGTTTCGGGGGCAGAGGCGGGCGGTTTATGCCGGGGGCGGAAATGCCTGTGATTTTTGTCACCACATCCGCACCCATTCGGGGCTATTATGGTCAACCGAAGGGGTTTCCTGCTTGTGGAAGCGTGCAGGTTGACGAATTCGCAGGTATCCGAGGCCAGAAGAACTCTTGGAGGTAGGCCATGACGCAGTTTGCTGTGGTGATGATGATTGTCTGGGGATTGCTGGTGTTGATTGCGGCCGCCGTTTATCTGTACCGGTCGAGGCTGCAACGCGACGAAGTGGACCAGATTGTCCTGGACGAATCCTTGGAGCATGAGAAGCAGGCCCAGGCAGTGATCGCAGCCAAGGTCGGCAAGGTCGAGCCGATCCTGCTGATCTGCAAGTGGGTCGTTGCCGTGGCAACGGTGCTCGTGATTGCGTACTGGATCTGGAACATCTATAGCCAGTTCCAATAAATCGCTGTTTCCCCGGCTTTTCTAAAGCGGCTGGCGGCGGCCCGGGGGCAGCCGCCAGCCGTATTGCGTCTGTTATCCCCGTTCATTCCGCTTCCAACTCTTACTCCACTTCCTGGCGGGCGCGGTAGCCTTCGCGGGCAATGATGTCGTATTTGAGCGGCTTGTGCTTCTCGTCCTGGATGCGCAGCGGCTGCCCCTCGTCGTCGACAAGTTCTACCCGCAATTTGCGATAAGTGCCGTCCTGCTTGGCGTTCGTAGGATGATAGACCAGCTCGTACTTGGAGCGGATGTTGGCGTTGATCTGGCCAAAATCATCTGGCAATTCGCCGGGGAAACGCGGGAAATAGCTGGCGCCGCCGGTGAGGCCGGAGAAGGTCTTCATCTCGTTGTCGGCCTGCAGTTGGGTCATGCTGTCGCCGCGAACCGCCCGCGCGAACCCGCCGGTTGAGATGGTGTAGATGGTGATGTCCTGCGCGGCCTTGACCTTCTTGATAATCTTGTCGAGCGTCAGCTTCGAGAAGGTGTCGATCCCGGAAGCGATAAGAATGATGTACTTGCGGCCTTCGATGCGTTCCAGCCGGTCGAGCCCCTCATAGAGCGCGTCGAAAACATTCGTTTCGCTGAATCCGGGGATGCGGAGAGAGTCGATGGCCTGCATCAACTGTCGCTTGTCCTGAGTGAAGTCCAACTGGATCTGGTTGCGCATGTCGAAGGTCATCAGGGCTACGTAGTCCTGGGGACGCAACTGCTGCGCAAACGAAAATGCCGCATTGCGCATGTCATGGATAAGCATCCAACCGCTGTAGCTATTCATGTTGCGGGGCGAGGCAAACTCGCAGATCATGAGCGCCGTGATGGGTGCCTCCACGCGCTTGAAGCCGGCCACCTTCTGCTCCACTCCGTCTTCATAAACCCTGAAGTTAGAGGGTTTGAGGTTAGGTACGAACTGGTGCGTCTTTTCCAGCAGCACGCCCACATCCACCGTCACCTCGGGCACCTCAACTCGCAGTGAGTAGTTGGGCATCCCCTCCGGATTCTTCACCTTGGGCGCAGCCGGCGCCGGCGGCGGAACATCCTCCGGGGTGTCCTTCTTCTTGGGCAGGGCGATGACCCCGGAGTCGGCGCCGGGACCGCCCGCGTCGGGCGCGGCCTGGTCGGGCTGCTGCTGGGGCTGGGGCTGCTGAGGTGGAGGCGTGGCCTGGGACCGGGCCAGCGGCGCGGTTGTCAGGGCCGCAAGCAGAAGCAACAAAGCTGCAAGCGGGAAACGGCGACGAGCGAAAATGGACGGGGGCATATTGGACATGACGACCTCTGTGCTCAACAGCATACGGGATTACCGGGGACCGACGACAGCTTTCAGCTCTTGGCTTGCAGCCTCCAGGCAGCTCCAGGCCCTGCCTTAAAGAAACCCGGTTCCCGCCGTGGCAGGCTGGCCCCAGGTTGGGACTTGCCAAAAGGCTGGCCGGCGCGTTTTACACCAAACCACAGCGGCAGGCTGTATTCTTATAGACGTGAAAACCCGCTTGAAGGAAATCCGGTTAGGCCTGGCTGCGCTGGTTCTTACGCTGGGTATGACGCCCGCCTCCCTGTTGCCGGCACAAAGCGCACCTGCTCTGTCAGGTCCGCCGCCGTCCAGCGGAGGGTTCTTTCCCCTCAGCGAGGTCCGGCGGGGCATGACCGCGACCGCATGGACAGTCTTCACGGGAAGCAAGCCCGAACCGATGGAGGTTGAAATTCTGGGCGTGCTGCGCGGGGCGCGCGGCCCCGGCCACGACATGATCCTGGCCCAGCTCCACGGCGCCAGGCCCGAGTACACCGGCGTGGTGGCCGGCATGAGCGGCAGCCCGGTGTATATCGGCAACCGGCTGCTGGGTTCGCTCTCTTACCGCATCGGCCAATTCAGCAAGGACCCGATCGCGGGAATTACGCCCATCGAACAGATGCTGGAGGTGCGCGATCTGCCCATCGACGCCACCCTGAAGGCCTCCGACAGCCGGAACCAGGCTCCTTTCCCCAGTGCGCCCGCGAGCGCCGGCATCGGCCCATCCGCCGACGGCATGAACTTCCAGGCCATGGAGACGCCGCTGGTGATGAGCGGGTTCCAGCCGGAAGCGATACGGCTGTGGCAGCAGCAGATGGCCGGCACAGGCCTGGAAATGGTTGCGGCCGGGGGCGTGGGCGGCTCGTCTGAAACGGGCGCAGCGATCGGTGCGGAGCCGTCAGCCGCCGCGTTTGCAACGGTGGTGCCGGGTTCGGCGGTGAGCGCGCAACTGGTACGCGGCGACCTGGAGATTGCAGCCACCTGCACGGTCACCTACATCGATCCGAAACAACTGCTGGCCTGCGGCCACCCCATCCTGCAGGCGGGACCGGTTTCCTTGCCCATGACCACGGCCGATGTGGTGGCCACGCTGGCCTCCCCGTTGAACGCCTTCAAGATCGTCAACACCGGCGAACTGATCGGCGCCTTTACCGAGGATCGCGACTCCGCCATGCGCGGTGTCCTCGGCCAGAAACCGCGGATGATTCCCGTGCATATTGCGGTTCACTCGCCGGGAAGCGAACGCAAGCTCAACGTCGAGATTCTTGACCTGCCGTCGCTTACCTCGCAGGCGATGCTGGTTTCGCTCTACGAGGCGCTGCTCACAAGCAACGAAAACACCGCGGAAACCAGCTACCACGTTACGGGCAACATCGATCTGGACGGATACCGGCCCGCACCCCTCGACCTGTGGGTCTCGGCCGGCGATCAAGTAGCCGCGCCTTTGGCGACTGCACTGCTGGCGGGCGAGCGCTTTTCGCGGCTTTACTCAAACGGCGCCCGCCAGGGTACTGTGCGCGAAATCGATCTCCAAGTCGAGGCCATTCCCCGGCGGGTGCAGGTGGAATTGGAGACGGCGCGCCTGGTTTCAAACGATATTGTCCACGCCGGCGATACCGTGGTGGTGGAGGCGACCATTCGTCCCTGGCAGCAGCAGGCGCACAATGTGCGCATTCCGGTGACGCTGCCGGCAAGACTGGGCGCGGGCAACCTGCGGATTCTTGTCTCGGATTCCGGTACGCTGGACCGAACGCTGGACCAGCCCCGGTTTTCAAGCCGCCCCGTCGATCTGGAGACCGTGCTGGCGCAGGCCCTGCGGCAGCACGCGGCAGACCGCATCTACGTGAGCCTGCTGGTGCCTGAAACCCAGGCAGGCGTGGCCGGCCAGACGCTTTTGAGCGTGCCGTTATCGGTGGCCAACGCGCTGGAGCCGCTGCGCACCGCGCAGGATGTGAACCTGAATGGGGAGTCGGCGGAGGTGGCGGGCGAGGCTGCGGCTGGCGGGATCTTAAGCGGATTCCAGATTCTCAACCTGCGCATAGAGCCGGGCGGCGGTTTAAACTAGGATGAAGTTGAGGTACATCTTCCAATTTGCGGGCCGGCGCCGGTTTTGGGTTTGTCGGCCTCTTTTCCACCCCTAGTGAGGAAGTCGGAACGGCCATGGCTCAAATTCAAGGACTTGCAGCACACGCGGCGGGAGCAGAACTGTTGCCTTTTCGCTATGACCCAGGGAAGTTGGGCGCGCAGGAGGTTGAGATTGCCATCACCCACTGCGGCATCTGCCATAGCGATATTCACCTGATCTCGAACGACTGGGGCATCAGCCAGTATCCGTTCATTCCCGGCCATGAGATTATCGGCACGGTGGCGGCTGTGGGCGACGGGGTTCGATCGCTCGCGGTGGGCCAGCGCGTGGGACTGGGCTGGCAATCGAACTCCTGCGGCGAGTGCGAGTGGTGCACCCGCGGCATGGAAAACCTTTGCCCCGCGGCGGAAGGCACCTGCGTGCATCGGCATGGCGGCTATGCGGATCGCGTCCGCGCCAATGCCCGCTTCGTGATTCCGATCCCCGAGGCCCTCGCCAGCGAGCACGCCGCGCCGCTGCTTTGCGGCGGCATCACGGTCTACAATCCGCTGCGCACCCATGGCGTCAACCCCTCTTCGCGGGTAGGCGTTGTGGGCATCGGCGGCCTGGGCCACATGGCCATCCAATTCGCGCGGGTCTTCGGCGCCGAGGTGACGGCCTTTTCCACCTCCGCCGCCAAGGAAGAAGAGGCGCGCGCGCTGGGCGCGCACCATTTCGTCCACAGCCGCGAATCCAAAGCGTTGAAGGAAGTGGCCGGGACGCAGGATTTTATTTTGAGCACCATCAACGCCGACCAGGACTGGGGGGTTTACATCCAGGCGCTGCGGCCCACCGGGACGCTTTGCTTTGTGGGCGTTCCGCCGTCGCCGATCACCGTGCATGCCTTTCCACTCATCTCCGGCCTGCGCTCCATCAGCGGCAATCCCACGGGGAGCCCCTACCGGATCAAGGAGATGCTGGACGTGGCCGCCCGCCACGGCGTGAAGGCCCAGACCGAGGCCTTCCCCATGTCCAAGGCCAATGAGGCCATTGAAAAGGTGAAGAAGAACAAGGTGCGCTACCGGGCGGTGCTGGCGAATTAGGAGTTTTGGGGCGTGCGCTCAAGCGTGCGCCATTGACTTACCTGCCGCAGGTGCTTCTCGGTTCTGCCGCACCTGAAATGGGCTGATTGGAATTATTGAAGACCGTAGTTGAAGCAGGCCGCGATCAGCGGAAAATGCGTACCCATTGACGAGAAGCGGGCGTTGCAGGCGGTGGGTGGAAAAAATCGAATCCAATCACAAGACAGAGTCGTCCTAAGCGGAGCGGTCATGCGGCTCCATGTGACGCCATCCGTGGGTGGGACACGCCGCAAAAGTGGGTCCTTCGAGGCGTTCTTCACCGCCAATCCGCAGGGTTCGGGCACCGGGCTGGGCCTCGAGATCGTCCACCGCATCGTGACGCCGAAATTCGACGGCATGATCATGGTGGAGTCCGAACCGGGTAACACGCGGTTCATCGTGCGCCTGCCGTTGGACGGGCCGGCGAAAGCGGAGAGCCCGGCAAAGCCCGACCGAGTGGATCCTTTCCAAGTTGATTCGGACAATCCTCACCTGGCCTGAATGGGTCAGTTACCCATTCAGACCGCCTTCCCGGAATTAATGCGGCTGAGGTGTGGAGGTGGTCGTCGTGGTGGACTGCGTGGCCGGTGGTGCTACTACCGGAGGAGGAGGAGTTGCCGGAGTCACTGTCGTGGTAGTGGATTCCGTAGTCGGTGGTGCCACCGGCGGAGGAGGAGCTGGGGTTGCCGGAGTCACTGTCGTGGTGGTGGATTCCGTACTCGGTGAGATCACCGGCGGAGGAGGAGCAGGAGTTGCCGGCGTCACTGACGTCGTGGTGGATTGCGTGGTCTGTGCCGGCGCCGGCATTGGCGCTGGGGCTACGGGCGCGGTTGCCGGAGTCACTGTCGTCGTGGTGGATTGCGCGCTCTGTGCCGTTGCCGGCAGAGAAAGCGCAAGCGCGACAAGCGACCCGAAGACCACGGCAGCTAGCATATTGGTTTTCATTCGATTCTCCTTATGTTTCACGGAATGTGATACCTAAGCTACGCACGGGTTTCCACCGTGGGGAACTGCTTCCCTTGAAGCATCCATAGGTTCGCACATGCTCGGAGCACGATACTGTGCAGAATGGCTCCTCTCGTGAGCTGAGCGACAAGCCCGCAGGGTCGAGGACTGGCGCCATGCTGCGCGGGTCTTGCCTATCCGTTGCTTTCCATTTCCTCTGAGACTGCTTGAATATCCAACCCGCGAGCTGGTTCCCAGTCCCCGCCGCATTGGACCGGACAGGCGGATGTTCCGCACCCGGCATTCCGATCGCAAAGCCGCGCGACCCGTCCAGCTTTCTACTCCCAATGCCCGATCAGCGATAGGCTCGCGGTTCCCGGCGTTTCCGTAATGGAACTGTTGGCGTTGACGTAGTAGCTGTGCATGATCAGAGTCACGCGCGTGCCTCCCGCAACCGGCAGATGCATCGCCTGCGAAAGCACGTAATGGGCATTGGCGGTTACGGAACCAACCCTGTTGGCCGCAAATCCGGTGAACTGGTCATAACTTCCAATTACGGTGTTGAGATACCACTCGGCCGCGGACGCCAATACCTGGTCGTAATCGGCCTCGGCGAACAGATAGTCGATGACAAAGGTTTTGCCCGCGGGAATGTTGATGCAGAGATAGCCCTTGTTTGCCGGCTGGGGAAAGGTATCGAACTGCTCGAACTGGTCGTAGCCGGTGAGGCTGCTGGCGGGCGTGAAGCAGGACTGCGCCTGGTCGGAGGGGATCAGCAACTGGGGGTCGTTCGAGGGCGCGTTGGGATAGCGGGAATGACGCGGGTGAGGAGCCTGCCCGAGCAGTGGAATGGCGGCGAGAAGAAGACCTGAAGAGATCGGGCGAAAGACGCGAAGATTCATTTTCGTTTTACCTGCGAAGCGAGTTTTTGTCGGCGATTGCACTCACCAGACGCGGCCAGGGCCGTTTCCGTTTGCGGCCGCCTCCGTTTGCGAACGATCAACGGTCCGGCAGGCGCATCGGAGATCATCCTGCACGATAACTCCGTCCGTGCGCTGAGATCGCCTTCGAGATTCTTCCAGACCGCGAAATGCCTGTCTATTGTAAGAGAATACAGATATGGTTTCCGTACGCATCGACAAATGGCTATGGGCCGCCCGCTTCTTCAAGACGCGGGCGCTGGCTCAAAAGGCCTGCGACCTGGGGCGCATTCACGTGAACAGCATCCAGGCCAAGCCGGCGCGCGAGGTGCGCGTGGGCGACATGCTGCTGATCAAAAACGAGGGCGGCGAATTTCAGATTGAGGTGCTGCTGCTGAGCCAGATGCGCGGACCGGCGGCGATGGCGCAGACGCTTTACCGCGAGACCGAAGCGAGCGTCGCGGCGCGGCTGAAGCTCAAGGAAGAACGCAAGGCGATGCAGGAATTTGCGCCGCTGCCGGAACACAGGCCCTCGAAACGCGACCGGCGGCGGATTATTCAGTTCCGTGGCCAAAGGTAGCCCTGGGCAATGCCTTCAAGGGTGAGGCGCGGCTGCTGCATCGCTGTCTGCCCAATAACCGCTTCTGGCAGTGACGCGAAGGCTGGGACGATCGCGGAGCCGCAACTCGACGGAATGAAATCCCGGATGCGGCGACTGCGGTTGAAAACTCAACACATAGCGATTGGGCATGTGGTTGGAGATGGTGAGCAGGCTCCGCACCAGGCTGCGGCTGTTTTCAAACTTGAAATACTCGCCGCCGGTGAGTTGCGCCACCGTCTCGGGGACATTGCGCTGCAGGCCGTCGGCGGCGCGGATGGCGGCCATTTTGGCTAGCGCCAGGGGAGGAATGAGCTGGGTGAGGCAGTCGTATGCCTGGACAGCCTTGTTCTGGGTGGCATCGGGGTCCGGGTCCTTGCCCATGCATCCATGCGGAGGGTTGGGGTAGGCGTTCCCAAGCCCGAACCCGCCTTCAGTCTTGTGGACGGGGAGCTCGTGGTAGCCGTAGTTCGCGGCGTCTGCCTTGCCGCTTGAGAAACCCAGACTGTAGATGGCGGTGTTGGTGTCGCTGATCGCGCGCAGCGCGTCCTCCATCTGCGTCTGGCTGCCGTGGTCGATGGTTTCGGACACGAGCAGAATGGCCCGGCGATAAGCCGGCGGCTGCCGGCGCAACAGGTCCACGGAAAACTTGAGGCCGTCGAGGATGGCCGCTCCCTTGTCTCCGGGATCGAGATCATGGAGCGTGGCGCCGGCTGCATCCAGATCGGGGGTGAAATCCTGGAGCAGGCGGGGCGCGCTGTCAAAGGCCACAACCGCAACGCGATGCGGGACGCCGCCGACCACGGCGGCAATCACCGCGCTGAGATTGCGATAGCTGTCGAGCTTGGGGGCTCCGGCGCCGCCCGCTTCCACCGCGACCACCAGCGCCAATGGCTCGCTGCCCGTGTCCTGGTCGAGGGTAAGCGTCTGCTCGACGCCGTCGTCGGTAACACGGAAATCGTCGACTTTCAGCGTGAAAACCAACTCCCCCTTGCCGTTCCTCACCAGCGCGGGAACCAGCACCACGGTGGATTGCGTGCGCAGCGCCGGCGCCTGCGGCGCGGAGGACGGCGGGGCCTGTGCAAGCGCAATCGATGCACTTAGCAACGCGATTCCGGCACACAACTTCATCGGCACGCTCCCCGACGCTCAGTGTAGCCTTCCGGGCAGAGCCGCACGCGAGAGATAGGGAGCCCTCGCATCGCACCCCCGCCGCGGCCGGCAACATGCCCGACTGCCCCCAACTTTAGTAGACTCAACGGCAGCATGTTTGTCTCAAAACCTACAACTTGCCGCTTCCGCTCCGCATGGAGCCTTGCCGCCCTTGCGGCAGTGCTTGGAACAGCCGTCGCCAACTCGCTTCCTGCCTTGGCGCAGGGCACCCACCTGTGGACCCAGTCCCGCATCGAGGAGTTTGAAAAGGGCACGCCGCAGGGGGTTGCGCTTACCAGCGACGGCCATTTGCGCGAGGGGTCTGGCTTGACCGAGGTACTCACCACACCCTCGACATTCGTGTGGTCGGTAGCAATCGACAAAAGCGGAACGGCCTTTGTGGGAACCGCCGCGCCGGCCACGGTACTGCGCGTGGGCAAGGACGGCGAACCGTTTACGCTCTTCGAGACCAGGGATGTGAGCGTGCAGGTTGTTCGCCTGGGGCAGGATGGAGCGCTCTACGCGGCTACGCTGCCCAGCGGGAAGGTTTACAAGCTGAAGGCCGATGCGACCACGAAACAGAATGAAGGCAGCGCCACGGTGGTCTTCGACGCCGGCAAGCTGGATGAGGGAAAAGCTGCTGAGACCAAGCCCCAGGAAAAGGCAAGCGAAGGAAAAGAGGCCGAGGAAAATCCAAGCGCCGACAAAGCGGATGGGAAGTCGCACTACATATGGGACTTGGCCCTCGACGCAACCGGGCGGCTGTACATCGCCACCGGCGGTCCGGGAGCGGTGTACCGCGTCGACCCCGCCAGGCCCGACGCAAAGCCGGAAGCGTTCTTCAAGAGCGACGAGCAGCACATCCGCTCGCTGGCCTGGGACGCCAAAGGCAACCTGATTGCCGGCTCGGATGGTTCGGGGCTGGTCTACAGAATCGATCCGCAAGGCAAAGGCTACGTGCTGTTCGAGGCTCCAAGGCGCGAGATCACGGCGGTGGCCGTGGGCGCAAACGGGACCATCTACGCGGCCAGCGTGGGCGACAAGAGCCGCAATCCATTGCCGCCGCTGCCCGTGCAGGGAGTTGGCGCCGCAACCGTCACCATCGTCCAGCCGGAGTCGCTGCAGGCGGCTAACACCAGCGTCTCGGTGCCCGAGGGAAGCGAGATTTACGCGCTGGCTGAGGGGCAGGCTCCGCGCCGTCTGTGGGCCGGCAAGGATGAGATCGTCTACGCGCTGGCCGCGCGCCACGGAAGCTTGATTGCACTCACCGGCAACCGCGGGCAGGTTTTCACGATCGTCGACGATGGTAGCTACTCCGATGTGGCCCACCTTGACGCGCAACAGGGGCTGAGCCTGGCCGCGGTTCCGGGTGCGGGAGACAAGGGCGGCATTTTCGTTGGCACGGGCAACACCGGCAAGCTATATTCCCTGGGCGCCGTCGAAAAGCACGAGTACGCGAGCGACGTGCTCGATGCCGGCGCGCTGGCCCGCTTTGGCCGCGTGGAGGTTGAGCCCGGCTCGACCGGGTTCGAGCTGTGGACCCGCACCGGCAACGTGGAGCAGCCGGTGCGCGGCCGAAACGACTGGGGATGGAGTGACTGGCAGCCGTTGAAGGACGGTGCAGTGGCTTCTCCGGCGGGGCGCTTCTTTGAGTGGAAGGCGGTGCTGCGCGCGGGTGGAACGGTGGGCAGCGTGGGCGTCAACTACCTGCCCGTGAATGCGGCACCGGTGGTGGACGAACTGGTGGTGGTGACGGGCGCGCGCATCAATGTCCAGAACCAGCTCGGCAATCTGCCGCCGCCGGTCAACATCGCGCTTCCGTCGTCAAATCAGAGCGGGATGAGCTTTGACGCGGGCGCCACCGCACCTTTGCAGGCCGTCAAGGACCGCACCGCCGTCACCGTCCGCTGGGCTGCTCACGATGACAACGGCGACGATCTGATTTATTCGCTGTATCTGCGCGGGGACGGCGAAAAGGTTTGGCGGCTACTGAAGGATCAGATTACCGACAAAGCCTACAGCTTCGACGCGACCCTGATTCCCGATGGCGGCTATCAGATCAAGGTCGTGGCCTCCGACGCGCCATCGCACACGCCCGCCGACGCATTGACCGGCACGAAGGTGAGCGAGCGATTCGAGGTGGATACGACGCCGCCCGTGGTGAGTGGACTGAAGGCTACCGCGGAAGCAGCCCCGCGCGTGACGTTTGACGCCGAAGATGCTTTCTCGCCCATCGCCCACGCCGAATACTCGCTGGATGCGGGGCCCTGGCAGTTCATCGAGCCGGTGGGCGGCCTGTCGGACTCGCGGCGCGAGCACTATGAGATTCGCCTTCCGGCCTCAGCCTTCTACCCCAAGACCGGCGAGCACCTGATTACCGTCCGCGTCTACGACCGGCACGACAATGTGGGCGTGGCCAAGACGGTATTCACCGCACCGGCGAAGTAGGTGCAATGCGATTCGAACTCTTTGTGGCGGCGCGTTACCTGAAGGCCAAGCGGCGGCAGGCCGTGGTCGGAGTGGTGACCACCATCTCCATCGCCGGGGTAGCCGCGGGGGTGGCCGCGCTGATCATCGCGCTGGCCATTACCAACGGCATGAGGCGCGACATTCAGGACCGTCTGCTGGGATCGAGCGCGCATGTGCAACTGATGCGCGTGCAGGGAGACGGCATCCGCAACTGGCAGCCGCTGTTCAACCGGCTGCGCCGCTTGCCGCACGTCACCGCGGCTTCGCCGGGACTCTATGAGCAGGTGCTGGTGGCGCGCGGAGCCCGCGATGGAGGCGCGCTGATCGAAGGCATTCTGCCCGGCTACGAACAGACGGTGAGCGACCTTTTGACGACAGCCACGCCGGGCTCGGTGCGCGCGCTGGAACCGCAACCGGCGCCGGCGGCGAATGGGGAGCTGCCCCCCATCGTGCTGGGCCAGGACCTGGCGGAGACTGTCGGCGCAACCGTTGGCGATTCCGTGATGGTGATCAGCCCGCAGGGAGAGATGACCCCGCTGGGCATCTTCCCCAAGGTAGTGCGTTTTCGCCTGGCGGGCACCTTCCACTCCGGCTTTTACCAGTACGACGCGCAGATGGGGTTTCTGCGCCTGGCCGACGCCCAGCGGCTTTTCAGCGAACCTGACCTGCTGTCGGTGATCAGCTTCAAAGTGGACGATCTGAATCGCGCGCCGCAGATTGGCCGCGCCATCGAGCAGGCGGCCGGCAAGGGCTTCATGACCTCCAACTGGATGGAGCAGAACCGCGAACTGTTCCGCGCCCTCAAGCTGGAACAGGTGGTCACGTTCATCGTGATTGCGCTCATCGTGCTCGTGGCCGCGCTCAATATCCTTATCGCTCTCACCATGATGGTGATGGAAAAGACGCGCGATATCGCCGTCATGATGAGCTTTGGCGTGGAGCCGGGGCAGGTGCGGCGCATCTTCCTGCTGCAAGGGTTCCTGATCAGCCTCATCGGCACCGTCGTGGGCCTGGCGCTTGGCTATCTCGCCGCTTGGGCCGGCGGACACTACCACTTTATCCAACTCTCCGCCGAGGTCTACTCCATCGACACGCTGCCCTTCGCGCCGCGCCCGCTCGATGGGGTGATCGTATCCGCGGTCTCCATCGGAATCTCCCTCTTAGCCACGCTGTATCCCTCATCGGCCGCCGCCCGCATCCTCCCCGCCGAGGCGCTGCGGTACGAGTAGGCGCATTTCAGGGCGTCGGTTATCCATTGACAATGTGACACATTTTGTGCCACATTATACCCATGCCAAGCGTAAACCTCCGCCAACTCCGCGACACCCGCCAATTGAAGACCTGGCTCAAGGCCGGAGAAACCGTCGAACTCCGCGAGCGGAACTCTGTTCTGGGCCGGATCGTTCCGATCATTCCCGAAAAGCCTGTTGCTTCTCCTGTCGAGTGGCCGGATTTTGAGGCTCGGCTCAAGGCCATTTTCGGCGACCGCGTCCTCCCCGCAGTGGAAGACTTGATTGAGGATAGGAATAGCCGCTGGTGACCACCTATGCGGACAGCAGCTTTGTCGTACCTATTTACGCAAAGGACGTTCACACCTCCGAGTCGCTGCGCCGAATGTCGTCAAGGCCATTCGTGTGGCTGACCCCGTTTAACCGGACCGAGCTTGCGCATTCTCTCAATCGGCAGGTCTTTCGCACACGCATTTCTGCTTTGGAAGCTCAACTTGCTTGGGCTGTCTTCGAGCGCGATTGCGCGCAAGGAATCTGGATTCCGGTCAGTTTGCCGGAAAGGACCTGGGAGACCAGCATCGATCTTGCGCGAAAGCATGGTCCAACGCTCGGCGTCCGCACCCTGGACTCGCTGCACGTAGCTTGCGCACTGGAATTGAAAGCCCAGCGCTTCTGGACCTTTGATGAGCGGCAGGCCCGTCTGGCCGAGGCAGTTGGGCTCGATACGAAGGCGTGACCCCTCCCGGCAAAGCCCAATGATGGCGTAATCATCCAGTTCAGGCGCGTTGCGGCATCGGCCTTTCGTTGATCAGCATCCAGGAAGTGCCGAACTTGTCCCGAAACATGGCGAAGCGATAGGCAAAAAACGTCTCCTCCATCGGCATGAAGATCTCGCCGCCCTCGCTGAGCAGGGCATAGATGCGCTCCGCTTCGGCAATACTGTCAACGGAGAGCGTTAGGTAGGCGCTGCGCATCGGCTTGAAGCGGTCCGGCGGAACGTCGGCACCGAACAGTGCCGTTTCGCCCAGGGTGATGCGGGCATGGAGAACCTTGTCTTTCCAGTTGGGGTCGACCGAACTCGGATCGGGCATCTGGCCGTGGGTCGTCATCGCGATGATCTTTCCCCCCAGATGCTCTTCGTAGAAGCGGAAGGCCTGCGCGCAGTTGCCGCCGTAGTTGAGATAGGTGTTGAGTCTCATGGATTTGGAGTTCCCTTCAGGATTTGGAGTAAACAGCTCTTCGACCTTAGTGTGGTGTCTCTGAAGTTCGTCGAAGAAATCGGGCGGTGAAAACGCAGGTCCTTCGACTGTGGTCGCCGCGGCGACCTCCGCTCAGGATGACAGATCAATTTTGCAACGAACTTTAGTGACTGGACAATAGAGCCGCTGCGGGAGCCGTGATTCCCCACCCCGGCAAGCCTCACTGCGGCGTAATAATCCCGCCCAGCGCGTGACGGCGCGGCAGCACGATTCCGCGATGATCGACCTCCTGCGGCGCCCTCTCCGGCTGGTCGAGTGCGGGCAGGTTGGCCCGCTCAATCAATGCTCCGCCGCAGGCGGGACACCAGTCGGCTTCTGTCTCCGGGGCAAGCACGGCGTGGCAGTGGCTGCAAAGACGTTCCATCTCTCCAAGCCTAACGGATGGGGCCGGCCTCCATGCAACATCCACGCTACGGAGCCTTCTGGCGCGCCAGGTATAGGTCGATCTCGCTGCGCAATGCCGGCGCGCGATTGGTGTCCTTCACCTTGGCCAGATTGTCGGCGGAAACCGCAATCGACCCGTCCGCAATGCCTTCCAGGTTCTTCAGATTGCGTTGCCAGCGGGCAATTACGGCCGGAGGCATCGTTCCCAGCCCCGCCGGAGTGAACGCGCGCGACGGAATCTGCGCCGTCAATCCCCGCGCGGCCAACTGCCTGCGCAGTTGCGGCAGGTGACCGCTGCCGAAAACAAACACGATGCGCCGAGCCGAACCAGCCTCCGTCAGGCAGTTTTCCACGATCTTCCGGTTGCGCTCGTGCCAGGCCCCGGCGGCGATGTCGGAGGGCGTGTTTTCTCCAATCACCTCTTCAAACATGTGATCGACCATGGCCAGATATGGCGCCGAACCGCTCGTATAGTCGTACAAGGAATCGCCGGAGAAAGCGGCAAAATAGGCTTTCGCCTTGTTCTGCGCGGCGTCTACCTCGGCGGCTTTCACCTTGTCCCTGGCCTCCTGTTGGCTGGCGCGATCCTGCCACGCAAAGCTGACCCGCCAGTCGGCGGGAATGAAGCGCGCGCCCCAGCCCGGAGCCATCTCCGCCAGCATGGCAGCCTCGGGTGGAAAGTTTCCTTCCATCGGCCCGTTGAAAGCCTCCGGCGTGATCTCTCCGCACACCACATCCGGATGGAGCGACCTGACCTGCGTCTGCAGGTCGATGAGCGAGTAGTGGTAGCGTTCCTCGAAGTGCATGTGGTGCACGCTGCCGACCAGGAAAATCTCCGGCGCAGCAGAAGGAGCCGACAGCGCCGGGTTCTGGGCCAACAACGGACAGATCGACCCCAGAGCGACGACAGCCAGCCCGCACTGTTTCATTGCGCAACCATAGCAATCCTGCGGCCCACTGCGTATGACCGCGGTCACAGGCTGGAGCCACGCCTTCGCCCCCAGCCTTCCCACACTCCCGGTACACTTGAGGCATGCAACCTCCCCTTCGCCTGGTGGCAATTGACATGGACGGCACCCTGCTGCCGACCTTTGCGCAGGCGATAAGCCGGCGGACCGTGCAGGCGCTCAGGGCCGCGCAGGAGGCAGGAATCACGGTGGCCATTGCCACCGGGCGGCGCATAGCCTATACCGCGCCGCTGCTCGACGGCCTGGGCCTGCGAGCGGACACACCCCTGATTACGTCCAATGGTGCAGTGATCCGAACTCTGGGCGGTGACCCGATCGACCGTTGCCGGCTTGAGGCGCGAGTGGCGCGCGGGCTGTGCGGGCTGCTCAGGCCGTTTGGCGCCGTGGTGTTTACGTTTGACCGTCCGGGGCGCGGTGAGTTAGTGCTCGAGAACATGGAACAGGCGCACGGACGAATTGCTTTGTGGATAGAGGCCAACCGCAACGCCATCGAGGTGGTAAAGCCGCTGGAGCGGGCACTCCCTGACGGCGAGGACCCCATTCAGGGCATGGTCACGGGAACCATGGAAAAGATGCGAGAGGCCGAAAAGGCGCTCCAGGCGAGCGAGTGGAGCGGAAGTTGCGAGTGTGTCCGCACCGAGTATCCGGCGCGCGACCTGTCGATTCTGGACCTGATGCCGCTTGGCGTTACGAAGGGATGGGCGCTGGAGCGGCTGGCCGGGTGGCTGGGGGTGGACCGCAAGCAGACCATGGCCATCGGCGACAACTGGAACGACGTGGATATGCTGGAGTGGGCCGGCCAGGGCGTGATGATGGGCAATGCGGCGCCCGAGCTGCGCGCCATGGCCGAAAGGCGCGGCTGGCAGCAAGCCCCGCCCAACGACCAGGACGGCGTAGCCGTGGTGCTGGAGGCCGCGGTGGCAAAGTCTTCTGCTGCCAAGGCGTAAGCGTAAAATAAGGATAGGGAAGTGCGATTGGGAATGCGCGGGAACCTTTTCATCACGGTGGTGGCACTGGCAGCCCTGGCGACGCCAGCGCGGGCAGCCGAGCGCGTGACCCTGGGCAACGGCTTCGAGATGCGCTGCGACCATCACGCAGCGGTCGAAGGCCGCATCCGGCTCTATCTGGGCGCGGGCGAGGACAACTACATCGAGTTCGCGCCACGGGAGATCGCCGGCGTCGAGCAGGTTCCCGACCCGCCACCGGTGCCTGCAACCGCGGAGGAGCCGGCCACAGCCTCATCGGCGGCCGACCCTGAAGCTAGTCCGGGAGCAAAGCTCTCTCCAGCGGACCTGCGCGAAATGCTCGCCAAAGCCGGCAATGAACACAACCTGGACGTGGACCTGCTGGCCAGCCTGGTGAAAGCCGAGAGCGGCGGCAACGCCCGCGCCGTGAGCCGCGCCGGTGCGCGCGGCCTCATGCAGTTGATGCCGGGGACGGCCGCCGAACTGGGCGTGGAAGACAGCTTCATGCCGGACCAGAATGTGCGCGGCGGTTCGGCCTATCTGGACGCGCTGCTCACCCGCTATCACGACCAGATGGCCCTGGCGCTGGCGGCCTACAACGCCGGCCCGGCCGCGGTGGACAAGTACAACGGCATTCCGCCCTACCGCGAGACCCGGGCTTACGTGGCGTGGGTGATTCACGAATTCAACCGCCGCGTAAAGGCGCGCGAGGCGCAGGCGAAGCAGACGATTGCGTCGGCGGCAGCGCCGGACGACAAGGGAAACCGCTGACAGGCTTTGAGACCTGGGAAAGCAGGAGCTTTGTTTCCGGCCTCTCGGTATGCCCTTGCATGATTTGCTGAGCATTTAACCGGATTCCGGCGCTTGACAAGCCGCCTGCCTCTACCTGCCCGCTGCAGCCTATAGAATTTATGAGACCGCTCATCCTCATCTGCGGAACGGAGAACGCTTGAACAAGAAACACTGGATCCTGGGCTTGGTAGCGCTGATTGCGCTGGTGGCGCTTTTGTTTTGGGGACGCGACAGGATTCACTTCGACTTTGGCGTCTTTCGCTCCCAATTGGCGCTGGCCGACTGGCTGAAGATCGGCATTGCCACAGGCTGCATCTACTCTGCCTACGTCTTCCGCTCCGTGCGCTGGGCGTTGCTCCTGCGGCACATCAGGAAGGCACCGCTACTTTCGCTGCTGGGAACGCAGGTGATCGGCTTTACAGCCGTGGCGCTTATCGGGCGGGTCGCCGACCCGGTGCGTCCCTACCTGGTCTCCAGGAAGACCGGCCTTCCGCTCAGTTCGCAGATCGCCGTTTACATCGTGGAACGGCTCTTCGACGCTGGATCGATGGCGCTGATTTTCTCTTCTGTCATCCTGTTCACCGCCTGGTTCGGTCTGCCGGGGGCTCTGCCCCATCCTGAGATCGTCGAGAAGGCCGGCTATTGGGGAATGGCCCTCACCGTTCTGGGTGCGCTCTTTCTGATTGCCGTGCGCCTGGCCGGCGGGGTGGTGGCCTCGTTCCTCGAAGGAACCTTTGGCCTGGTTTCCAAGCGCCTGGGACATGCCGTGGGAGAAAAGGTTCACAGCTTCCACGCCGGCCTGGACACCATGCGCACATTCTCCGACTTTGCAGTCGTTGCCGCGCTCTCACTGGGAATGTGGGCGGTGATCACGCTGGCCTATCTTGAGACCACGCGGGCTTTTGTCGCCAGCCCGCAACTGGCGTCGATGACGCTGGCGAAGTGCATGTTGTTGCTGGCTTTCAGCGGCGGAGCCAGCGTCTTCCAATTGCCGGTACTGGGCTGGTTCACGCAGATCGGCCTGGTGGCCGCGGCCATCTCCAGCTTTTTCGGCGCGGCGCCCGAGGCCTCCACCGCCTGCGCCGCAACCTTGCTCTTGGTCACCTTCCTGAGTATCGTGCCAGTCGGCTTGATCTGGGCGCAGATCGACCATGTAAACCTGCGCAGGATTACCGTGGAGAGCGAGCACGCGGGAGAGGAATTGGCTGCGGAGCAACCCACCGACCACAAGGCGCCATGAAAACGATTCCTTTCGCATATTCGATCCATCCCGGCGACATACTCAAGACCGAGTTCATGGTGCCCCTTGGCCTCTCCAGCTATCGGCTGGCAAAGGAGTTGCACGTCTCCGCCCCGAGGGTGAACGATGTGGTGCGCGGCAAGCGGTCGATCACAGCGGATACCGCCATGCACCTCAGCGCCTACTTTGGCAACTCCACGCAGTTCTGGCTTAACCTCCAGAACAAACACGATCTTTGGGTTGCCGCGAAAAATAGGTCCCTTTCCAAGGTCAAGCCGAGAGCGCAGGCGGCGTAGCCTTCTCTTCCGCGGGAAGTGCGGGCTTGGTGAACCGTATGGTATCCGGCCCCACGGCCCCGCCCGTCATCAACATGCTCATGGCCTGCTCCATGTTCAGGTCGGTCTCGGTGACCCACGCAATGGGAAGGATCTGCAGCAAGGCCGAAGTCGGGTTGATGGAATTGGGCAACAGCACCGCGGCCAGCAGTTCGCCGGTAGTCTCGTCGATCAGCGTGCGGGTAAGAAATCCAATGCTCTTCTGGCCGGGGATGGGAAAGTCCACCAGCACCACGCGCTGGCTGGACTCCTTCTTGGCCGTCATGCTGTCAATCAGTTGGCGCACGGAGCCGTAGATTTTGGCGATAAAGGGCAGCCGGTCCAGCGCAGCCTCGAAGAGCTTGATTGCCTGGCGGCCCACCACCTGCGAGGTCACGCGGCCCACCACGTAGAGCACAACGAGGGTGAGAACGACGGCCATCAGCCACTGCAGCCACGGCTGGCTGAGCCAATCCCCTGGGAAGATGGCGGCCAAAAGCTGAATCACAGGCAAACCGGCCTTGGCCAGGACGCCCAGAAGAAAGCTGAAGATCAGGTACGTAACAAACAGTGGTCCGATGGTGATGATGCCGGCCAGAATGTTGCGTTGCAGGCTGCGCAGGTTGCGGGCAAGGACTGGATTCACACGCTTCTCCTGGCTATGAGGATACGCGACCGCAACCATCGTGTTCGCTCAGAACAAACCACATCGATCTCTCCCCGCGGCGCGAATGTGTTTGCAGAGGTCCCGACTACCCGCTCTGCGCGCCCGAAAGCAGGGCAGACCGGCCGCAAATGGGCTCCGGCACCGGGGATTGACCCGGAACCGGATCGGGGTACACACTGCGGAAATCACTGATACGGGACGAATTCCTTATATAGTGAATGGAGAAGGAAGTCCATGAACGGCGCAGAGGGTTTTGGCTTGAACGGACCAGTCGAACAGGGCCACCGGGGAACAAACTCCGAGGAACCGCATCCGCGTGCCATCGGATCCCCGCTGCCCATTGGATCCGCGAGCCCTTCCCCGCTGCCGGGCGAACAGCAGCGCCTGAATGCTCCTCCGCCTCCAGGGCGCGCCCTGGCCAATCCCTCCTCCATTTCTCCGCTTGAAGTTCCCTCCAGCATCCAGCGCGCCGTCGCTACGCTGCGCGCGGTGTTGCCCTTCGTGCAGAAGATTCTGCCTCTGCTGGACGGAAACATCGGCACCGCCGTCTCCAATATCCTCACCCCGCATCACCACCCGCCTCCGCCTCAGCCGCCGGTCAACCTGGCGCCCATTGAGGACGGCCTGGCCGAGCTGCAGACGCAGCATCGCGAGCTGCGCGACCAGGTGGTGGAGCAGAATTCCTCCCTGAAGCGGGTCGAGGATCAGTTGGAGATGGTCCGTGAAGCCACGGACCGCAACACGCTGGAGCAGCAGGAACTCCTTGAAGACCTCAAGGGCGTGGGCAGCAAGGTGAATGTGTTTGCCCTCATTGCCCTGAGTCTGCTGGCCGTGTCCATCCTGCTTAACGTCATTCTCTATCTCCACATCCAGCGCGTCCTGCCCTAGGAGCGCGTTGCCAACAAGACGTTTTCCACTTAGAATCAATAACTTACAAAAATTTCCAGGTTTGTGGGTTATTCATCCCGCAAGACGCGAACTCCATTCCCGGCAGACTCCTGGAGCGGAATGAGCGTAAGCGTCTACTTGCGGCGCGTCTCCGGGGCAGCTTTTGCTTCCGCCCCAGCGGCCAGGACCCGGAGCCGCGGACCACGGTCAGGAAGACGCCACTTGGCGGGCTTGCTTTCGGGGGAAATCTTCTCGTAGCCGTGCAATACTGGAAATGCGAGTCACCCGCTCCAAAATCGTTGGTTGAAAGGCTCCCGCGCGCAGGCATTTCACTTTCCAAAATAGATTGGCTGTCCTGAAAGGGACTCTTTTTCGCGCCATCAACCATTTTGTTGCTTATGCAAATACAAATATCATCGATTCTGCTACCTTTATCAATCTACGTGATGTGCGATGTTGCCAGTCGTATTTTCAGAGGGCTAGTATTCGGGATAGTTGATCCGGGTCTGCTCTCAACCGCCCGGCCAGATGCCCGCTATGCAGTTGTTCCCAAGTTCACAGAGCTTTACCAACGAGCGGCGCCTCCCGGCGCACGCAGACGGAGAGTTTCGTCATGGCATGGTATGCCTACTGCATCGGTGAAAAACTAGCATTTCCTGAATTGGCCCGTCATCGCAAACCTGTTCCGATGGAATCTGTCCTCGGAGTTAGCGGCAACCAGGTATTTCTCTACCCCGCCAGCGACCTGGCCGTGATCGTCAGCGAGCACAACCCCGCGGAAACCCTGAACCAGCGATCCGGCGTGGACCACGCACGGGTGATCGCCGACTGTTTCCAGCATTCCACGGTGCTGCCATTCCGCTTCGGCACCGTTTTCAACGACGACGACAGCCTGCGCAGGGCCATCCGTTCCAACCAGCGCCAGTTTCTGGGCAATATCGACAAGCTGCGCGGCAAGGCCGAGATGCACCTGAAGGTCTTCGTCGACGACTGCTGTGGTCGCGAGGTCGACCGGCATCTGCCGGCTGAGAGCGTAGGCCGGGAGTATCTCAGCAACCTGCGCGAGAACGCGGCGCGCACCCGCGAGCGCCAGACGCGCGCCCGCGCGGTCAGCTTCCAGATGCACCGGCAATTCCAGCCTCTGGACGAAGAGGTCAGCTGCCGGCTCACCGAAAGCGGCAAGATGTTGCTGGATATTGCCCACCTGATCGACCGCAAGTACGTGGAGCGCTACCAGAACAAGTTCTCCACCACCAGCGCCATGATGCGCGAGTGCCAGATGCAGCTCTCCGGCCCCTGGCCGCCCTACCACTTCGTTCACCAGCTCACCCGCGGAGCCCATGCGCAGCCGGCGTCAACCGTTCCGGCGCAGCCGGCAATGCCCGCTGCCGGGCCGTTGGTCAGCATCCCGGAAGCGATTCCGGTCTTGGCCTGACGGCAGATTCTCAACCAGCCACAAATTCCGGGTGCCGGGTGCCCCAGGTCTCGATTCTGAGACCTGGGATCTCATGCGTTGGATACGGGAGCCGTTCGGCGCCCGCCATTTGCAAAAGAGTAACTTCCGGTTGGGTGGTAATACGTCCGGAACCCGAACCTGCGGACATGAAGACCTGTTCACAAGACCACTCGTCTATGCGAAATAGCGCGTAACTTTGCGATACCTCATCCGTCATTACGGTTATCATGCCCCTGACACGTGTTGTAAGAGTGGCCTCTTTGGCGATCACGGTACTTGCGATTGCACCAACCGCCGCAAACGCTGCCTCGAATCCGGACGCAGTCCAGGCGAAGGTCAACTCCATCGCCGAACATCTGTCTCATTTCGCCACCCGCGCCATCATCGTGAATCGCCCACTGATGGAAATGGAGATTCCTCCGAAAGTGTTCGCGGAACAGGCCCAGCTCCTTGCGGATCTCAGGAGTCTGAGTCACGCGCCTGACGAGCTTCACCGCCTGCTCAGAGATCCGGATCCGAAGGTCCGCACCATTGCACTTGGAGCCTTGTTCGTTCGGGAGGACCCGCAAGATTTGCCGTACATTGCCCCGTTGATCGGCGATCATGCCGCCACCATATCGGACTTGCACAACTCCATGAGAGCGAGCTTTCCAATTGTTCCCAAAATAGACAGCGAGATGGAAGGCCCCCAAACCGTTGGCCAGGTGGCAAGCGCAATGATTCAGTTCTACCTTGAGGCGACACATGTGCAATTGGCTGAGCGCGCGAACGGATATCCAATACCAGAAGCCGATCTCTCGTCGACGTTTGACCGTTATTGGGCCGAGCGCAAAGACCGCGCTCATTGTGCAAGCTGGTTCCTGGTAAAGCTCAAGCGGGCCACGCGTCAAACCGAGCCAGTTCCGGAACAATATCGGGAGGACGTGGATGCCGTTCTCGCGCAGATCGCTGCCCTTCCATCGCCGGATCGCGAGTGGACGTTGCTGTATGCGCTCTTCGGCGAATCCTTGCCAGGCTCGGAATATCTCGTCCGTGACGCTGCTCTGGTGTACGCCGCACAGGCAATTGGCCCCGTCGATCTGATGAAGTTCCTGCTGCTCCAACCTTTCTCCGCCGACCCCGACCTGCGTTTCACGCAGACTGATCCGCGCGGTGAAGTCTTCTTTCCGATCGCGGGGTTCATTCTCAACCATGCGCCACAACTCCTGCGGCCGGGTGATGCTCCTGTGCTTCGCGCCCACGCTTTCAATAACCCGCAGCTCTGGCAAGGCTTCTCATCCCTTTGGGTCGCGGCTTCCGACTGGCTCTCGGGAATCGACAGTCCCGCCAAAGGCGCGGCACAGTTGAAAGCCGATTTTACCCTCTTCCCGCCATCGTCAATCCCATGGAGTCAGAGAGAACAAATGCCCCTGGCATTAGAACTTTGGAGGTTGAGTGGCGCAGGCGAGAAGAAATTCCTGGTCGATTGGTTCTATGGGTTATCGCCCGAACAAAACCCTAGCCTCGGGCAGGATTTCCTGCGAGCCGTAGATGCCGATGCCCGGCCCGACACCCCGGAACTGCTCACTGCCATCGTGGCTGATTCTCGGTTCGATAGCACAAACTGGTCTGTCCTCGTGGAACTGCTTACGTCGGCAGGGGGCGGCAGATCCACACCGCTGGTCCCCACAACCGAGATCCATTCATACATGCCGAACCAACACCGTTCGGATGAGGCAGTGGTTTTCGCTTCATGGCGCAATGTGCTGCGTCGTCGCTATGGTTTGCCAGAGCAACCACGCCCGAGCGCCCAGTAAACTTGGACTAATGTTCAGCGGCGCGTGGTTCTCGCCTGATGATTTTCAACTTCACTCGGCACGTCCCAGGGTTCCGGGAGTGTCGTCCGCTACTCGGAAGTTACCATTTGGTACACGCTCCCGAATTTCTGGCGCGGGAGATACATCAGGAGATGCTTGGGCTCTTCCGCCGTCCCAGCACAAACGCCTTCCGCCGGTCCTTCGAGGCATGGTCGATCTGTTCCCAGAAGCCGACAAAGTAATCGATCGCGGAGATGACCGAAACCAGCACCGTGAAGTAGATTGCAGCCACGGCAATCCAGTTGACGGGGATGACGAGAACCCCGAACTGCCACTTGTCCCAGTGATGGGCCAGGATGGCGGCGACGACGGCCACGATCTGGGTGACCGTCTTGAGCTTGCCCAGGTCGCTGGCCTGGATGGTAAAGCCCTCGGACGATGCGATCGAGCGCAGGCCGGAGATGAGGAATTCGCGGCCGATGATGACCACCACGATCCACACCTTGACCACCTGGGGGTTGTAAGCCACCAGGGCGATCAGCGCGGCGGCCACCATGATCTTGTCGGCGATGGGGTCCAGCAACATGCCCATGGTGGTGATCTGGCTGCGTTTACGCGCCAGGTACCCATCCAGGCCGTCGGTAATCGAGGCCAGCACGAACAGTACCGAGGCCAGGATCTCCTGCTCGCCATGCCCTTGCCAGGGAAAGTGGGTGGAGAGTATCCACAGCAGCAGCGGAATCATGACGATCCGGCTCATCGTGATGGAGTTGGGCAGATTCACTCAATTTCCCTTATTTTGCGAGGTTTTTCGCTTTGCCCGAATTGCTGAAATCGAAATTGCTGAAAAACGCTGAAGTCATATAATGTTCGCACGCCTCCCGAAACAGACCCGGCTACTACCACTATAAGCGTGTTCGCGCGGCATTCTCCGAACTGCTCGAAGAAGGGCGACCCGCAATGGACGCGGTGCAAGTGCCGCAAATCTCTCTACATCTATGAAAACGGTAAACCCAGATACAAGTCCGCGAAGGCTAGGCCCTGGAAGGCGGCCGAGGAGGAGAGCGTCAAGAAGTCCGGGGGTCCGTTCGTAAATCTATGATTCCACAGCAAGGAAGTCGGGCCGACGGAGGGTTTGTCCGGCTGGAACGTTGGAGTTTTGCCAACCTCACCCGCTTGGGCGGTCGGGACCGGCATCGATTTGACAGGCAGTTCCTCGTCCGACCCCCGACTTCTTGACGCTCTCGTCGGGGCCAGGGCCACGGTGGCCGGGGCCGGGGGCAGTATCTCGGGCTCCATCTGCTGGGCGCTCGCTGGGCTGTCGGGCATGGGAATCGGGTAACGTATCCTATACTTCCGATGGATGCTGGTGTCCCGACGGAAGCTGGGGTTCGAAGTTGTGTCAGGGTGGACCTCAACGATTTCGACTACACACTGAATTCGTGCAGTGGAGGCTCTCGGACTTCCTCGGATACCATGTGGCATCCGCTCTCGGGTCGCGGGAATCCTTGCATGCGTGTGGCTCGCCGGGGCGGAGACGGCTTCCCGACTTCTGATTGGCGAAATTGGGGCGCCCAACAACCAGGCACGTGAATTCAGTTGCAACTCTGCAGCGCGAGTTCGCGGAATTGGTCAAACAGGGGCAATACTCCTAGCGTTTCAAGGCAAGCCCGGTCATTCTCCTCGATTTCAAGTCCCCTTGAACCGTGCGGATGTGCTTCAAGCTCCTCGGTCAGACGGTCGGCGATATAAACGGCTACAGTGCAATCGAAGGCGGAGTGGTGTATACGGGTCGGGCGGTGGTGGTGCGCGATAGCCTCCACAGCAGTGTTGGGCAGGCCCCATAATCCGAGCAGGTACGCGCCTATCTCGGCGTGTGAAGTTCCCAGCAGTTCCTCTTCTGCCTCGAAGATTTTGCATCCGATCCGGGTTGCCATGGATCGTGCGGCGCAGAATTCATCGGGCATCTTGCTGGCCAGGATCAAGCTCCCAACATCGTGAAGAAGCGCGGCCACAACGGTAAGTTCGCGTGACTTTGACTCCACGGGAAGCGCGCCGGCGATGGCAGCCGCGCGTTGCGCATGTTTCTGCATCGACTCGCAAAACGATTGGGGAATTCGCTCATCTGGCACAAAAACCCTGAAAACCTCGGATGCCAAAGCCAGGTTCTTGATAGTTTCTGTTCCCAAGTATCCCACAGCGCCCGGCAGGCTGGTGACTTTCTGCGCCAACCCGAAGAAAGCGCTGTTGACAAGCTGCAGCACTTTCGCCGACATGGCAACGTCCTGCTCGATGATATGAGCCACCCGCTCCAAGGGCGCGTCCGGGGCCCTGACCGCTTGCGTGAGCGACAAATAAGTGGTCGAGAGGGAAGGCAGTTGCCCGACGCCACCAACGATTTCGCGAATCTCCCGCGCGCTTAATAACTCCTGCAATGCACACACCCGTTCGATCGTGGATTGAAGTTCGGACGCACTACACGGCTTGGCCAGAAAGCGGTGCGCAACGGGAACCGCGCGCATTGCCAGCGCGGCCTCGGAGTATCCGGACAGGATAATGCGCGCAGTGGCCGGAAAGCGGTCGCGAATGTGTTCCAGCAAAGTTGCGCCATCCATTCCCGGCATCCGCATGTCGGAAACCACCACGTCGAAGCCGCCAGCCTCGCATGCCTGCAGAGCGGCTTCTCCTCCGAGGGCAAACTCCATATCCCAGCGCTCTCGCTCCGCGTGCATCATGCGCCGGATGCCATCGAGAACCTTGCTCTCATCGTCCACGAACAAAACGCGTTTCAAGCGACCACCACCTCTCTGGCAAGAGCCTTGCCATCGTAAGGAATGCGAACGATAAAGGTCGTGCCCTTTCCCTCTTCGGTTTCAAAGTGAATGCTTCCACCATGTTTGTCGACGATCACTGAGCGGGCTATAGCCAGACCCTGCCCCGTTCCCTTGCCGATCTCCTTGGTGGTGAAGAAGGGATCGAAGATTCGGCTTCGAGCCTTTTCGGAGATGCCCGTGCCGGTGTCCTGGATACGGATTTCGGCCCACTGCGGGCAACTCCGGGTCTGCACCGTGATTCTTCCCTTCTCCAGGCCTCCCTTTTTGACAACGTCGCCAATGGCTTGGGCGGCATTGACGATCAGGTTCAGAATCACCTGGTTGAATTCGCCCAGGAGACAAGAAACCAGCGGCAGCGACGGGTCGAAATCGGTTTCCAAGCCGGCCACGTACTTCCACTCGTTCCGCGACACCGTGATCGTGTTCTCAATGGCATGATTCAGGTTCAGCGGAGACTTCTCTTTCGACCCTGGGTGGGAGAACTCTCTCATCGCACCCACAATCTTCGACACCCTGGTCACGCCTTCGAGCGCCTGGTCGATGGCCTTGGGAATCTCCTCCAGCAGGTAGCCGGCGTCTGCACGCTCCACCGCCTCCTCCACTTCCCGCACGTTTTCGCGAGCCAGAGTATTGTCTTTGGCAGCCGGCAACAGCCGCTCGTAACTCGTCAGCAGGCCGCTCAGGTCCTGGAATGCGTCCTTGAGGAAGCGCACATTGTCCCCGATGTATTGCGTCGGCGTATTGATCTCGTGAGCGATTCCGGCGGCAAGCTGTCCCACCGATTCCAGCTTTTGCGCCTGGAGAAGTTGTTGGTGCAGGAGCTTGCGGTCGGTGATGTCCGTGCTGGTGCCGACGAGCCCCAGGAATTCACCGTCCGGCGAAAAGCGGGGCACCGCGTGCGATTCCACCCAACGCCACTCGCCGTCTGCACGCCGGCTGTGGTGCTCGGCCTTGAACGGCGTGTGGTCACTCAACGCGCACGCGAACGCCTTGACAAACTTCACGTCATCTTCCGGGTGAAGCAACATCTTCCACTCGTGTGCCCTCACCTGTTCGGAGGTTCTTCCGGAGAATTCCCGGTATGTACTGTTGACGAACCGTGTCCCTCCCTGCGTGTCAGTCACCCAGATCCCAATCGGGCAAGTGTCCGCCATGATGCGGAAACGCTCTTCACTCTCACGCAGCGCCTCCTCGGCCAGCCTGCGCCCGGTGATGTCTTCCACATGAACCACATGGCAGAGCGGGGCGCCATCGGAGTCCAGCACCACCGCGATCTTTATGTGCACCCACACAACAGTTCCATTGCGGTGGATGTAGCGTTTCTCCGCTTCCTCCCATCCGCCCAGGTTCTTGGAAATTTTCCCCTCCGTCCGTAGAGAGGACTCCATATCGTCGGGGTGGGTCAGATCCGACCAGGGCTTGCCAAGCAATTCCTGTTCGGAGTATCCCATCATCCGGCAAAACGCCACATTCACCTGCGTGTAGCGCCCGTCCATCCCGGTCACGCACATACCGTAGGGCGCGTGCTCAAAGACAGCGCGGAATCGCTCTTCGCTTTCCCGGAGCTTCCGCTCGGCTCGCTTGCGGTCGGTGATGTCCGAAGCGAGGCCGACATGGCCCATGTACTCTCCGCCCTCCGACAGGCGCGGCACGCCCTTCGAGCCCAAGAGCCGCCACTGGCCATCGGCTCGACGGGCTCGCGCTTCCACGCTGAACTCAGTGTGCTCGCTCAGCGCGCGTTGGAACGCCGATTGACACGCGGGCGCATCGTCTGGATGAATCGGCATCTGCCAATTGCGTCCACTCACTTCTTCGCAACCTATCCCGCAAAACTCCCGGAGCACCCGGTTGACGAACTCAACTTTTCCCTCTGCGCTGGTTACCCACATCATCGACGGGCTACTGTCGGCCATGGTCCTGAAGCGCTCTTCGCTCTCGCGCAACGACACTTCTGCCCGCTTGCGCTCGGTGATGTCTTCCACATGCATCACGGAGTAGCGCGGGCTCCCGTCGTCCGTTCTCAACAACGAGATCCTTACGTGGCACCAAATGACCCTTCCGTTGCGGTGAATGTAGCGCCTTTCCCCTTCCGCGATGCCATCCCGGCCGTTCCACAACTGCTCCTTCCTCTGCACGGTCGCGGCCAGGTCGTCGGGGTGGCACAGTTCCAGCCAGGTCTTGCCAAGCAGCTCCTGCTCGGAGTATCCCGACAACTTGCACAACGCCGCATTCACTTGGATGAACCGCTCGTCCGGCCCGGCAACGCAGATGCCCACCGGTGCGTATTCAAAGACTTCGCGGAAGCGCTCTTCGCTTATGCGAAGCCTTTGCTCAGAGTTCCAGCGTTCCGACGTGTCGCGAACAATGAGCGATATGGCGGTCACTTCACCGGCGGAGTTTCCGATGGAGGACCCAGTGACGGATGCGTGAAAGGTCTGTCCCCCCTTGCGCGCACACAAGGTTTCAAGTTGAGAGACCGTGCTGCCTTGCAATAATCGTTCGTTGAATTGCGGCAGGAAGGGCAGCCGTTCCGCCGCGACCAGCATGGCAAGCGGCTTTCCGATCGCCTCTTCGGCAGAGTAGCCGAAGACGACTTCCGCGCCGCGATTCCAGGTCAGAATCGTCCCCGCAGGCGTATAGGCGAGGATGACGTCCTCGGAGCTCTCCACAATCGCAGCCAGGAACGCCTGAGCACCCTGGGCCGCCCGTTGCTTTGTCACGTCATGCTTGATGACGACGTAGCCGGTGGTTGCGCCATTCGAGTCCTGGATAGGAGCGATCCGCATCTCCTCGTCATAGAAGGTTCCGTCCTTGCGCCGGTTGATCACTTCTCCGTGCCAGACTTTGCCGGATAGGATGGTGCGCCAGAGCTCTTCGTATAACGCGGCGGAATTGCGTCCGGATTTGAGGAGCCGGGGATTCTGCCCCACAGCTTCCTCGCTGGAGTATCCGGTCAATGCGGTAAACGCCGGATTCACATACTCGATCTTGCCGCTTGTATCGGTAATGACGATGCCATCCGCCACTTGCTCCACGACTTCAAGCAGACCGGCGCGTTCAACTGTGCACTCTGGTTGGCACACACTTCACCTCGATAGGAGAAGCCCACTCCATGCCTATCGGCCAAACTTGACCGCGCATAAGGCCCCTGGCAGGTTGAGGCGGTGTGCATTGCGGCGTCCTTTTCGCACGCTGGCAGCGAGACAGTCGATTCCATGCCGCATTCAAGGCGAGCCGATGGGTACCTTGAAGAGCTTGGAATAAGTTCCGCGGGCGTCCCCATGAAAAGCGTACGACTCGATCGGGTGTTGCTCGCAAAAGCGCCAGATGACTTGCGTATGAGTTCTGTCCCTAAACCCGCGCGCCGGCACTTGGCCTTGATGGCGTTGCCTCTTGTCGTTGGCATTTTCCTGAGCATTGCCATCTTCTTAACCCTGGAAGGCCTTGAAGAGCGGAATGCTGAAGCCTCCTTCGACATCGCTGCCCAGGAACGGTTCGATACTCTCCAGGCGAGCATCACCCTGACACTGAACAGTCTCGTCTCTCTCGGAGCGTTTGATGATTATGCGGCCGACATCGAACGGCCGCAGTTTACCCGGTTCGCCAAAGGCCTTCGGGCGGGTGACAATGCGATTCAGGCCATGGAATGGATCCCGAGGACGCCTAAGCGGCTCCGGGCAAGTCGAGAGGCCTCCGCGCAGCGCGACGGTTTTACTTCATTCGGATTCACCGAGCGCCTCCCGCACGGTGAATTAACCCGTGCCGGGGACCGCGAAGAGTATTTCCCGGTCTTCTTCGCAGAACCAATTACTGAACATCGCATAATATAGTGACAACTTTGGTTCTATGGCAGTAAGCTATAAGGCATGACACGACCAGGTGCGCCCCGACGTGATTTTGCGGCTATGCAAGAACGCCGCCGTCTCGCCGCGC
>Ga0224557_1000482_pt1 | contig 44959 bp, 46 predicted proteins | sample 714S31014metaG_FD_180677 | JGI IMG/M metagenome (GOLD analysis project Ga0224557, IMG submission 180677) | Peat soil microbial communities from Stordalen Mire, Sweden - 717 S3 10-14 | ecosystem: Environmental > Terrestrial > Soil > Wetlands > Peat | place: Sweden: Norrbotten County, Stordalen...
GGGCCGGGTCCTGGCCAGCTACTCCGCCCGCGCCGACCTGGTGGTGCTCGGCCGGCATAGCGGCTTCGGCCAGGCCAGCCCGGGCAGCCTGGGCAGTGTGAACCCCGGCGTCGGCACCACCCTGCACGCGGTCCTCGATCACGCGCACGGCCCGGTCGCCGTCATCCCCGAGGCCGCCGTGTGATGCAGCCGCCGTGTGATGCAGCCGTCCCGTGATGCAGCCGTCCTGGTACATGCGAAGGAGACCCGACGATGAAGACGATAGACGACGTGGCGGTGGCGGGCAGGCGCGTCCTGGTCCGGGCCGACCTCAACGTGCCGCTCGACGGCGATCGCGTCACGGACGACAGCCGCATCACGGCTAGCCTGCCCACCCTGACCGCGCTGACCGGCCAGGGCGCCAAGGTGATCATCTGCGCGCACCTGGGCCGCCCCAAGGGCAAGCCAGACCTGAAGTACTCGCTCGCGCCGGTCGCGGTCCGGCTCGGTGAGCTGCTCGGCCGCCGGGTGGAACTGGCCGCCGACACCGTCGGGCCGTCCGCGCACGCCGCGATCGCGGCGCTGCGCCCCGGCGAGCTGGTCATGCTCGAAAACCTGCGGTTCAACCGGGCCGAGACCAGCCACGACGACGTGGAACGCGGCGCCTTCGCGGACGAGCTCGCCGCCCTCGCCGACCTGTACGTGGCCGACGGCTTCGGCGCCCTGCACCGCAAGCACGCCAGCGTGTACGACGTCGCGCTGCGGCGGCCGAGCGTGGCCGGCTACCTGGTCCAGGCCGAGGTCGCCGCGCTGAGCCGGCTGACCGGCGAGATCGCGCGGCCGTACCTGGTGGTGCTCGGCGGGGCCAAGGTCACCGACAAGTTCGGCGCGATCGCTCAGCTGATCGGCATCGCGGACCAGATCCTCGTCGGCGGAGCGATGACCTTCCCGTTCCTGGCCGCCCAGGGTCACAAGGTCGGCACCTCGCTGCTCGACACCGATCAGGTCGAGCTGGCCAAGGCGTATCTGGATCAGGCGGCGCGGGCGGGCGCGGAGATCGTACTCCCGTCCGATGTCGTCGTGGCCGCCGCACGGACCGCGGACGCGGCGCACGAGGTCGTGGCGGTCAACGCCATCCCGCCGGACCAGATGGCCCTGGACATCGGCCCGGAGTCCGCGGCCGCGTTCGCCGCCCGCATCCAGGCGGCCAAGACGGTCTTCTGGAACGGGCCGATGGGTGTCTTCGAGCTTGACCAGTTCGCGGGCGGGACCAGGGCGGTCGCCCGGGCGCTTACCGGCAGCGACGCGTTCACCGTCATCGGCGGCGGCGACACCGACGCGGCGGTGCACGCGCTTGGCTTCCCCGGCACCGGGTTCGGCTACGTCTCCACCGGCGGCGGCGCAAGCCTGGAATTCATCCAGGGCCACCGGCTGCCCGGCCTGACCGCCCTGGAAGAATCGCCCGCGCTGGAAACACTGTGACCGGGCCCTGGCCGTACCGCCTGGTCGTGCTGCGGCACGGGCAAAGTGAATGGAATGCCGCCGGAGTGTTCACCGGCTGGGCCAACGCCCACCTGACCGGCCGCGGCGAGGACGAAGCCACCCGCGCCGGAGTCCTGCTGGCCTCCCACGGCGTGCGGCCCGCCTTCGTGCACACCTCGCTGCAGCGGCGCACCATCCGCACGGCCGAGCTGGCCCTGGCGGCCGCGGACCTGGACTGGATCCCGGTCCGCCGGTCGTGGCGGCTGAACGGCAGGCACTACGGAGCGCTGCAGGGCAGGCGCAAGGCTCAGGTGCTGGCCGAGGTCGGCGAGGAGCAGTTCAGGGCCTGGCGCCGCTCGTACCGCACGACCCCCCCGCCGCTCTCCCCCGAGGCCGAATACGCACAGGTCAGCGACCCCCGCTACACCTCGCTCCCGGCGCAGGCGCGGCCCCGCGGCGAATCCCTCGCGGACGTCTCCGCCCGGCTGCTGCCGTACTGGTACGACGTGCTCGTCCCCGACCTGCGGGCGGGACGATGCGTGCTGGTCGTCTCGCACGGCAACACGCTGCGGGCGCTGGTCAAGCACCTCGAGGACCGTTCGGACGACGACATCGCCGAGGTGGATATCCCGACCGGCATCCCGCTGGTCTACGAACTCGGCCCTGACCTGCGCCCGGACGCCCTCGGCGGTCAGTACCTCGACCCGCACGCCGCCCGCGAGGCCATCGCGGCCATCAAGAACGACGGGCGCCCGGACGCCGGGCCGGCTCAAGCCGCCCGGGCGGCATCAGGAGGATCGCCATGAACAGCAAGCAGCGCCCGCGCATCGTGGTCGGGGTCGATGGTTTCGAGTCGTCCAAGGCCGCGCTGCGGTGGGCGATCCACCAGGCGAAGCTGACCGGGGCCGAGGTGGAGGCGGTGACGGCCTGGCAGATCCCGGCCGGCACCGGCCTGGTGCCGATGGCCGACCTGCCCGATTACGCCGACGACGCGCGGACGGTCCTCGCCGAGGCGATCACCGAGCTGTGCACCACCGACACCGAGGTGGAGATCCGCCCGCGGGTGGTGCACGGACGGGCCGCGCAGGTGCTGGTGGACGAGGCCGAAGGAGCGGCGCTGCTGGTGGTCGGCTGCCGCGGGCACGGCGGGCTGGCCGAGGCGCTGCTTGGCTCGGTCGGCCAGTTCTGCGTGCACCACGCGCCGTGCCCGGTGGTCATCATGCGCGGCAAGCAGGAAGCCTGACCGGCCGCTAGGGGGCGAGCTCGGCGAGGCCGCGCTTGATGCCTTGCACCAGGACGTCCACGTCGGGCACGGCATCGTAATCGGCGGTGACACCGAAGGAGACGGTGTCGAGGTAGGAAAGGATCGCGATCGAGATCCGGACCGAGTTGCCGATCGGCACGAACGGATAGAGCACGGTCATGCGCCGGCCCAGGACGTACAGCGGCACACGGGGCCCGGGGACGTTGGTGGTCACGGTCTGCACGAGCGGCTGCGGGAACCGGTACGCGGCCTGGGTGCCGAGCGCCAGCCACACGGGCGCGCTGACGCCAAGCATCGCGGTGAGAATCTCGGCGCTGACCGCCTGGTGCCGCTGTTTCAGGCTGTCCATCTGCTGCCGGATGCCGGTCAGCCGCCGGACCGGGTCCGGCTCGCCGACCGGCAGGTTGGCCAGCACCGCGGACACCCGGTTGGTGATGACGCCGGCCTCGTCAGGGCCGCGGGTGGACACCGGCACCAGGCTACGCACGACCAGGTGATCGGTGAGCTTGTCCCGGGCGGCCAGCAGATCCCGGAAGGCCCCGGTGATCACGGCGAGCACGACGTCGTTGATGGTGCCGCCGTGCGCCAGGCGGATCTGCTTCAGCTCGGTCAGGCTCGTCGTGGTCCAGGCCCAGCGGCGTTTGGAGCCGATCGGCCCGTTGAGGAAGCTGGCCGAAGGCTCCGCCAGCCGCCGGGTGCCCTCGCTCAGGCCGCGGCCGTAATCCAGCAGGTCCTCGGGCCGGACCAGCCGCTTCAGCTTCCCCGGCGTGGCCGGGGCGGCGGCCAGCTGGCGCAGCGGCCAGGTCAGGGTGTCCCGCAGCTGATCGGCGGCCCGGTCGGCGAGCGAGGGCGCGGGCGCGGGCACCCAGCTCACCGGCTCGGGCGGCGCCGCGTCGGGGTCAGCGTCGAAGACCAGCGTCATCAGGTCGTTGCCGCCGATGCCGTCCGCCATGCAGTGGTGAATCTTGGACAAGATGGCCCACCGGCCGTCCGCCAGCCCGGTCAGCAGCCACTCCTCCCACAGCGGCCGCTTCAGGTCCAGCCGCCGGGCGAAAATCTTTGCCGCGACCGCGCGCAGCTGCTCGTCGCCTCCGGGCGCCGGGACCGTGACGTGCCGGACGTGGTGCCTGATCTGGAAATGCTCGTCGTCGGCCCACACCGGGGGCAGGATCTGCCCGGGTACGGTGCTGACGACCTGCCGGTACCTGGGCACCCGGGACAGCTTCGCCGCGAAGAGCCTGGTGAGCTCCCGGTGCTCGGGGGCCGGCCCGTCGAAGACCGCCACCGACCCCATGTGCAGGGGGGTGTTGGCGTGTTCGGCGAAAAAGAACTCGGTGTCCAGCGTGCTCATCCGGTTCGTCGGCGACGGCGTCGGCGGCATGATGATCCTTCCTTAGCTCAGGGTCAGCTCGTCCTTCAGGACCTTGCCGAGGCTGTTCTTCGGCAGCTCACGGCGGAACTGGTAAACCCGCGGGCACTTGTAGGTGGCCAGCCGTTCCCGGCAGAAGGACACCAGCTCGGACTCGGGCAGGTCCATCCCGGGGCGCCGGATCACCACCGCCATGACCTCCTCGCCCAGCCGCGGGTCGGGAATGCCGACCACCGCCGCCTCGGCCACCGCCGGGTGGCCGTGCAGCACGTTCTCGATCTCGCTCGGGTACACGTTGTAGCCGCCGCGGATGATCAGCTCCTTCTTGCGGCTGACGATGAACAAGAAGCCGTCCTCGTCGAAGTAGCCGAGGTCACCGGTGTGCAGCCAGTCACCGGTGAAGACGCTGGCGGTGGCCTCGGGTTGGTGCAGGTATCCCTTCATCACGTGCAGCCCGCGGGTGACGATCTCGCCGACATGCTCAGGCCCGGCCGGCAGCGGCCGGCCATCGATGCCCCAGACCTGCGTCTGCGTTCCCCAGATGGGCTTGCCGACGCTGTAGGCGCGGCGGTCGGCCGCACTGGGGTTAAAGGTGACCGTGGACGCGGTCTCGGTCATCCCGTAGCCCTCCAGGATGATCAGCCCGAAACGCTCCTCGAACGCGTCGAGGATCGGCGCCGGGATCGAGGCCCCGCCGGAGATGGCGATCCGCAGCGAGGACAGGTCGTAGCTGTCCAGGTCCGGCTGGGACAGCAAGTCGGCGAACATGGTGGGCACGCCCTCGAAGATCGTGGCCCGGTCGCGCTGGATCGCGGTCAGCACCACGCCGGGGGTGAACCTCGGGATCAGCGACATGGTGCAGCCGAACCGCACGCAGATGTCCAGGATGCTGGACAAGCCGAACACGTGGAACAGCGGCAGCACGGTGATCACGACGTCGTCCGGTGAGACATCGAACAGGCGGCCCGGGATGTCGGCGTTCATGTACAGCTGGATGTGGGTGAGCTCGGCGCCCTTGGGACGCCCCGTCGTCCCGGAGGTGTAGACGATCACGGCCGTGTCCGTCGGCTCCCTGGTGGCCATCGTGAAGTGCGGCACCTGGACATCAAGCAGGCGCTCGAAGGGAAAGACGCCGGCCGTCTGCTGATCGTGGGGGTGGCCGACGGCATAGATCTGGCCGAGCCCGGCGGCTTCGGCGCCCTTGGCCGCCTCGGCCAGGACGCCTTCCCAGGTGATCAGGATCCGGGCTCCGCTGTCACCGAGATGGAAGGCCACTTCCGGGGCCCGCAGCATGACGTTGAGCGGCACCACGACGCCGCCCGCCTTGAGGATGCCGAAGTAGGAGACGAGGAACTGGGGAATGTTCGGCAGCTGCAGGGCGACAGGATCGCCGGGCTTGACCCCGGCCACCGCCAGCGAGGCGGCGAGCTTGTCCGAGGCCAGGTCGAGCTCACGGTAGCTCAGCTGGCCGTCGGTGAACACCGCCACCGGCTTGTCCGGCGATGACCGCGCGGTCTCGCTGAGGATGACGGCAAGGTTGAAACTCATGGCACGGGCCCTCCTTGGTCGCGAGCTGAACCCGCGACTCATTTCCTCTCATTGTCCGATATATCCCCACTATCGGGCTACGGCCGTTCCACCCGGCGGCACGGGACCTTCGACCTTAATGTGCGGGCCCATGGGGTAAGCGGATCACCAGGAACGGGCTTGCCCTTCGATGCTTACTTTTACCATCACGGCACGTCAGAGGCCCGGGAAGGGCCGAAAGCGGGGCGAGCAGGGACCTTCGTCACTACCTGCCCAACGGCAGTGGCTGGAGTCTGGTTACGTGAGGTCGTGCCCTCGGGCGCAGGACCAGTAAAGCGGAAGGATCTGAACCTGATGTCAGCAGACAGCAGAAAGAACGCGCCCCGGATCGTCGTCGGAGTAGATGGTTCGCCATCGTCGCGAGCGGCCCTGCGCTGGGCCGTCAGGCAGGCCACGTTCATGAACGGCACGGTCGACGCCGTCATCGCCTGGCAGATTCCGGTGGTGCTCCAAAGTTACGGCTGGGCTCCCATTTACGTGGAAGAGGAAGGCAGCTTCGAAGAAGACGCGCGGAAGCGGCTTGACGCGCTGATCGACGAGGTGGTCGAGCAGGCCGACAGCGGGCGGGTCAAGAGCCTGGTCATCAAGGGGCATGCCGCGGAGGCGCTGATGGAGGCCGCAGACGGCGCGGACCTGCTGGTGGTCGGCAGCAGCGGCCGGGGCGGCTTCACCCAGGCCCTGCTCGGCTCGGTCAGCCAGCACTGCGTGCATCACGCGCCCTGCCCGGTGCTGGTCGTCCGCGGCGAATCAGCTCCAGACGAGTCCTGACGAGCCGGGAAAGCGCGGGCGCCCGGGCGCCCGCGCTTCCTGATCAGGCGTCACACCGCGTCACGGTCGCGCTGCCCGGTCCGGACGCGCAAGGCGCTGTCCACCGGGGACACCCAGATTTTCCCGTCGCCCATGGTTTCTGTCTGCGCATGCTTGGCGATGGCTTCGACCATGGTCTCCGCATCGTCGTCAAGGACGAGGAGCTCGAGGCGGATCTTCGGGAGCAGGGCCACCCTGCGGTCAACCGCCCAGCGCGCGGCGTTGCCGTCCGCATCCGCCCGGCCGGCCAGCTGGCCGAACTGCCGGCCAAAACCCCGTACCTCGGTTACGGTCAGCCCGTGTGCCTTGTTGTCGATCACGACTTCGATCAGTTCATCAAGCTTCTCCGGCTTGATAATGGCAGTGATCAGTTTCATAGTGCTTCACATCCGCTTTCTCATTACCTTGCTGTCGCCGCAACGAGGCGGGCAGATCTACATGCTGCGCATGCGGTGGAATTTGCGAATGTCATCCTTGCCCGCGAGCAGAGCCACGCAGATACCCAGCGCCACCACGGTCAGCGCCTTTCCCTTGATGTGCTTCATTGTCCGAGCCTTTCTACGCCGGGGAAGTCTTCCCTGCCAAGATCATGAGTGTGCGATCTGGTCTGGGGATCACGTACTTGATCCCAGGATTACGTGCCCTTCGGCCGGGCCATAGGGCCGAAGGCCGGCCCGGCTGCGGACTCAAGTCCCGTTACGCCAGGGCAACCCACGCCGCGGTATCGCGGGGCATCCCCGGCAGTTCGTGGACCACGGCGTGCGCCGCCGCCAGGGCCCGGCGGGACACGCGGTAGTGATGTCCGCATAGCAACAGGTCGGTCGCACCAGGCCGGGTGGCGGTCGGCGGCAGGACCACCTGCACCACCGCCTTGGCCGGGCAGCAGCAGGCACGATCAGATTGGCCGGCCGCGGTCGCGGCCGGATCGACGGGGGCACCGGCCCATGGCTTGGGTGCCACGTCGTCCGTCCCTGCGGGCGGATGCGTGAAGCTCGTGTTCATGACCTCAGCATCCCAGCGGGTAAGCCCAGGCCAGAAGAGGCGTACTCCCCTGCCGCGGCGGGCCGAAGTTCCCCACCTTTCGGCCCGGGTATCAGGCCCGGAAGGCCCTGTGGCCCACGGCCCTGCCCGCCTAGCGTCGGCATCAAAGGTATGGAAGGAGCCTCACATGTCGGGAATTGTCGTAGGAATAGACGGCTCTGGTCATTCAAGGCAAGCGCTGGAATGGGCGATGCAGGAAGCGGTGATCCGCCGGGTGCCGCTGAAGGTGATCACCGTCCACGAAATCGGGGTGGGCTACTGGGGCAGCGCTATCGCCTACCCCGGGGATCACCCCGTGGCTGAGCACGCGCTGCAGGCCGCGCGCACCGAGGTGGACAAGGTGCTGGGCGAACTCGGCGAGCAATCACCGCCAGAGTCCGTGACGGTTCAGGCGGTCAGCGGCACCCCGGCCGAAGAACTCATCAACGCGGCCAGGGACGCGGACATGCTGGTCGTGGGTACGCGTGGCGCGGGCGGGTTCGCCCGGCTGCTGCTGGGATCGGTCAGTAGCCAGGTCGCCCACCACGCGCACTGCCCGGTCGTCGTCGTCCCTCCGGAAGAGCACAGCTAGAAACCCCAACGGCACCGCTGGTCACTCCGGGATGAGCGGCAGCGAGCGCAGCCGCCGCCCGGTGGCCGCGAAGATGGCGTTGGCGACCGCCGGGGCGACCGCGATCAGCGGTGTCTCGCCCGCGCCCGCGGACGGCAGGTCCGGGCGGTCCAGGAGCACCACGTCGAGTTCGGGGACGTCGGTGAAGCGCGGCACCCGGTAACCGGACAGCGACGGCCGGGCGATCCGGCCGCGGGCGAACGAGACCGACTCGAACAGCGCGCCGCCCAGAGCCATGATCGTGCCGCCTTCGATCTGGCTGATCACCGCGTCCGGGTTGACCACGGCACCGCACTCGTAGGCGGTCACGATCCTGCTCACCCACACCCGGCCGGTCGCGTCGGAGAGCGCCTCGGCACAGGTCGCCACCCGGCCGCCCTTCTCCAGCCCGACGGCCACGCCCGCCCCGTGCCACACCCACTGCCCGTCCCGCCAGACCGGATGGCCGACCGGCTTGGCGTCGGCCGGCCAGCCGAACCGGTCGGCCGCGGCCTTGACCACCGCGGCCAGCCGCTCGTCGTCAAGGTGACTGAGCCGGAACCGGAGCGGGTCAACCCCGGCGATGTACGCAAGCTCGTCGAAGTGTGACTCCCGGGCGAACGTGTTGGCGGTCGCGGCCAGCGCGCGATAAGGGCCTTGCCGGTACGGAGAAGCCGCCGGGTAGTAGCGCAGCCGCCGGTCCGGAACCGCGTAGGGGAAGGCGAAGCCGTTCGGCCCGGCGTTGATGTCGAGGAAATCCCATCCGGTGACCGAGCCTGCGGCGTCCAGGCCCGCGCGCACGTCGATCACGGCCATCGGGCGCAGGAAGCCCTGCTGGAAGGCCTCGGCCCGGCTCCAGTGCAGCTGCACCGGCCGGCCCGCCCGGCGGGCCAGGCGGGCCGCCTCGACCGCCTCGTCACCGTGCTTGCCGCCGAACCCGGCGCCCGTCGGCGGGACGATCACCCGGATCGCGGCCTGGCTGATCCCGAACGTTTCGCCAAGCCGGGCACGGACGGCGAACGGGACGTTGGTGCCGGTCCACACGGTCAACCGCCCGTCGTCCCAGTCCGCCACGGCCGCCGGAGTTTCCGGCGGGACGTGCGCCAGGTAGGCGGTGGTGTAGGTGGCCTGCACCTGCACCGCGGCCGCGGCTAGCGCCGCCTCGGGGTCCCCGGCGGAAGAGCTGACGGCGGCCGGCCAGCCTTGGTCCTCGGCCGGGTGGGAACGCAGGTACCCGGCCAGGTCCACCGGGGCGGGCGCAGGCTCGTCCCAGACGGCCCTGATCGCGGCCACGGCCCGGCGCGCGGTCACCGGGTCGGCCGCGGTGACCCCGATGAACTCGCCGTCACGCACGACGGTGACGCCTGGCATGAGGCCGGCCGGCCCGGTATCCGCCGTCCGCAGCACCGCTCCAGGCGCGGGCGCGCGGAGCACCGCCCCGTACACCATCCCGGGCAGGCGCATATCCGAGACGAAGCAACGGGCCCCGGTGACCGCGTCGGTTCTCGGCGCGGGCTGCGTTCGCCCGGCCGTGTGCCAGCCCGCAGGCGAGCTGAGCCGCGGCTCGGTGGTCAGCACCTCCAGCCGTCGGGCCCCGGTTAGCAGCGTGCCGTACGGCATCCGGATACCTGTCCTGGCGCAGCCGACCGCACCGGCGTCCGCGGTGAGATGAGCGGGCAAACCGCCCAGCCGCGCGGCCGCGAGCGCGATCAGGATCTGCCTGGCCCCCGCCGCCGCGCGCCGCAGCGCCTGGCCAGCTTCCAGCATGGACTGGCTGCCAAACGTTCCGGCGTCATACGGACACAGGTCGGTGTCACCGGCGACCATGCGGACGTCGGCGGGATCCACCGCCAGTTCCTCCGCGACCAGCAACCGGAACGCGGTCTGGTTGTCCTGCCCGAGGTCGACCTTGCCGCTGAATGCCGTCACCGAGCCGGACGGCGCGACGTGCAGCCAGGCCCCACCCGAACCAGGGCCCGGTGGCCACACGACGACCAGCCCGTCCCCCAGCACACCGGCATAGTCCCGCTCTTCCGGCCGGCACAGATCCCATGGCCGCGACGGCCTGACCAGTACGGGCGAGGCGGAAGGGACGGACAGGCCGGGGGATGGCCCGCCGCCGCCTTCGGCGGACATCAGGGCGGCGGCCCGGTGCACGGCCCGGGTGAGCCGCGGGTAGCAGCCGCACCGGCACAGGCAGGGGTTCAGCGCCGTGGCGATCTGATCGTCGCCAGGATCGGGCTGCACCGCCAGCAGCGCCGCAGTTCGCAGCGCCATGCCCGGGGTGCAGTAGCCGCACTGCGACGCGCGCTCGGCGGCCAGCGCCCGCTGGACCGGATGCAGCGGCTCTTCCGCGGGGCCGGCTAGTCCCTCGATCGTGATAACCGAACGGCCGGCCACGTCGCCCGCCCTGGCCTGGCACGCCAGCACCGGCGCGCCGTCGACGAGCACGGTACACGCACCGCAGGCACCCTCGCCGCAGCCTTCCTTGGCGCCGACCAGACCCAGACCGAGGCGCAGGAAGGCCAGCAGGGGCTGGTCCGGCTCGGTGATCTCGCACGTCTTGGCGTTGACGACGGTACTGAGTTTCTGCCCGATCATGATCGCTCCCGCCCACCCGGCTCCACCAGCAGCCTCGCGCCTGACCTGCGCGGCGAGCAGAGGCTTAGGGCTCATCTGAACCAGGCCAGGCGGTGGGGTTCTAGGGACCAAGGACCCGCAAATGGCCGGCCAACGCCCGTGACCGCCGGTGTCCAGCTGGGCCGATGTTGGCCAGGAAGACATAATTTCTGCCGAACGGACCGTGGTGATGGACGCAACGACTGGCTTTCCCGTCCCCCGGCTTATCGATATCGAGGGGCTCGGGGACCTGTTCGAGGTGCTCGTGTCCGAGGGTTACCACGTGATCGGCCCGGTCGTGCAGGACGGGGCTATCGTGCTCAGGGAGTTGACGTCGCCCGCGGAGCTGCCCTTCGGCTGGGGGGTACGGCTCGAGCCGGGGGGATACCAGCTGCGCCGCCGCGAGGACGCCGCCGTCTTCGGGCACGCGGCGGGACCGCAGAGCTGGAAACGGTTCCTGCACCCGCCCAGGGAACGGCTGTGGTCGGCGGACCGCACGCCTGAGGGTTTCGAGATTTCCGCGGCCGAGGACGAGCCGCCGCAGTACGCGTTCCTCGGCGTCCGGCCGTGCGACCTGCGAGCGATCGGGCTGCAGGACCGGGTGCTCGCGCATCCGGCCTCGCGGTACGCCGGACGGCGGGCGGGCGTTTTCATCGTCGCGGTGAACTGCACCGAGCCGGGCGAGACCTGCTTTTGCGCATCCATGAACGCCGGCCCGGGCGCCGGTCCCGGTTTCGACCTAGCGCTCACCGAACTGATCGACGAAGCCGGACACCGCTTCCTGGTCGACGTCAGCTCGGAGGCGGGCGCGGACATCATCACCCGGGTGGACAGCGAAGGGGCCGACGACAAAACCGTGCGGCGCGCCAGGTCGGCGGTGGAGCTGGCGGCGGGCCGGATGGGGCGGCACCTGGACGGCGGCGGCCTGCGGGAGCTGATGGCGGACAGCTACCGCGCCGCCCGCTGGGACGAGGTGGCTTCACGCTGCCTGACCTGCGGAAACTGTACCCTGGCCTGCCCGACGTGCTTCTGCACCACGGTGCAGGACAGCACCGACCTGACCGGTGAGCACGCGGAACGCTGGGAGCGCTGGGATTCCTGCTTCGATCTGGACTTTTCCTACCTGCACGGCGGCAGCGTCCGGCCGTCGGCGGCCAGCAGGTACCGGCAGTGGCTGACACACAAGCTCGGCAGCTGGCACGACCAGTTCGGCTCGTCCGGGTGCGTCGGATGCGGCCGGTGCATCGTGTGGTGCCCGGTAGGCATCGATCTCACCGAGGAGGTCAAGGCCCTGCGGGCCGAGCATGAGCAAGAGGCAATGGCGCAGGCGGCCGCGGGTGAAGGCACCGGCGACGGCTGGCCGGCGCGGGCCGGCGACCTGGTGAAGGAGAAGTCATGATCGTGGAGTTCGCCAGCTGGCTGGACAAGCTGACCCCGCCCGCGCCCGCCACGCCGCCGATGCGGCCCTCCCGGTACGTGGTGGTGAGCCGCCGGGCCGAGAACAGCGACACGGTGACCCTGCTGCTGCGCCCGGTGGACCACCCGATCCCGACCCCGCTGCCCGGTCAGTTCACCATGCTGTACGCGTACGGCGTCGGTGAGGTCCCCGTCTCGATCAGCGGCATCAGCGACGCCGTGGACCCGCGCGACCAGGTCCTGGTGCACACGATCCGCGCCGTCGGGGCGGTGACGCGGGCGCTGTGCGAGGTGTTCCCCGGCGACATGCTCGGGGTTCGCGGGCCGTTCGGCACCGACTGGCACGTAGCCGGCGCCGATGGCCGGGACATGCTGATCGTGGCGGGCGGCATCGGGCTCGCGCCGCTGCGCCCGGTGCTGCTGACCGCGCTGGCCCTGCGGGCCAGGTACGACCGGGTGGTGCTGCTGGCCGGCGCGCGGTCGCCCGCGGACCTGATCTTCAGCCGGGAACTCGACATCTGGCGCAGCCGCGGCGCCGACGTCCGGGTGACAGTAGACCACGGCCACGACCGCTGGGCGGGTCGCGTCGGCCTGGTGACCGAGCTGATCGGCGACGCCATCGCCGATCCGGCTGGCACCGCGGCGTTCGTGTGCGGCCCGGAGATCATGATGCGGCTGGCCGCGGAAACGCTGGTCACGTGCGGTGTCCCGGCGGCCGGCATCCGGGTTTCGCTGGAACGGAACATGCGCTGCGGCACCGCGCTGTGCGGCCACTGCCAGCTCGGCCCGCTGCTGCTCTGCCGTGACGGTCCGGTCGTCGGCTACGACCAGGCCGCCCCCCTGGTCGCGATCGAGGAGCTGTGATGCCCGCGGGCCGCCGGCCCAAGCTGGCCGTGTGGAAGCTAGCGTCCTGCGCCGGCTGCCAGCTCACCCTGCTCGACTGCGAGGACGAGTTGCTCGCGCTGGCCGGGGCCGTGCAGATCGCGCACTTCACCGAGGCCTCGAGCACCGACATCGCCGGCCCGTACGACGTCTCGCTGGTGGAGGGTTCTGTGACCACCGAGCGGGACGCCGCCCGGATCATCGAGATCCGGGCGGCCTCCAAGACGCTGGTCACCCTCGGGGCCTGCGCCACCTCCGGCGGGATCCAGGCGCTGCGCAACTTCGCCGACGTCGCGAAGTTCACCTCGGTGGTGTACCCGCGGCCGGGCCTCATCTCGACGCTGGCCACGTCCACGCCGGTGTCCGATCACGTACGGGTCGATTTCGAGCTGCGCGGCTGCCCGATCAACAAAGGCCAGCTGCTCGAGCTGCTCAGCGCGCTGCTGGCCGGCCGCAAGCCCGCGGTCGCCGCATACAGCGTCTGCCACGACTGCAAGCTGCGAGGCACGTCGTGTGTCATGGTGACGCACGGCACGCCCTGCCTGGGACCCATCACCCAGGCCGGCTGCGGCGCGATCTGCCCCGCCTTCGGCCGCGGCTGCTACGGCTGTTTCGGCCCGGTGGCCGAGCCGAACGTCGCCGCCCTCACCAGCCAGCTGCGACGGCTGGGCATGACCGAGGGTGAAGTGGACCGGGTGTACGCCACGTTCAACGCCGCAGCCCCCGCGCTGGCAGCCCGGCACAGCCACGCTCAAGCTCACGCCTGACCACACTGGGATGTGTCCTTGGTGGAGGGTTTTCTGGATTCTGCCAGCACGGGGCGACGGCAACGAGAAAGTGGCTTCGTAGCTAGTTGCCTGTCCGGGTGCGGTTAAGGAAGATCTTGCATGTTAGTGATTATCCGACGAGTGACTTCTCGCCCGCATTTTAACCGGAAAGCGAGTTTTCATGAGACATTCCCGGCTTCTCATCCTGCTACTCAGCCTGCCACTGTTCATGTTCGCGGGCGTCACATCGGCCAGCGCCCAGACTGCTCCCTACGTAAATGTCGTATCGGCGACACTTCTCGCTAAAGGCGCTGGCGTGCAGGTCGTACTCACCGGCAGCTGCGACGCCGGGGAGCTTGGCACCTTCGGTGCCACGGTCACGCAGGCGTCCAAGAATCGTGTCGCCCAGGGCTCCGGATACGTCAACCTCACATGCACGGGCGAGACGCAGGAAGCAACATTCGTGGTGACGGCCGGTGGTGGCGGCGCGCCATTCCATGTCGGTGCCGCGCTGGTGAGCGCCAGCATTATCTTTGGATGCTGCTCGGGCGTGTCAACAACGGAGGTCGTCCGCATCGTCAGATAACGGGGGCCCGGAGAAGTCGTTCACCGTGATCGCCTCCGGCCACTCAGGCGTGCGCGGGCCGCTTGACGTCGCTTGCGATGATCCCGAGTGAGGCCCCCCAGCGGCGGGCCCGGCCGGCTTCGCCGCCGAGCAGTGCGCTCCGCGAGGTGACCAGGAAGCTTTCCGGGGCCGCGATGACGTGATAACCGTGCCGCTTCAGCAGCTTGCGGATGCCGCGGCTGGCCCGGCCGGTGAACGCGGGCCTGGCGTTGATCCGGGTGTCGAAGGCGGCGGCGAGAACGTGGCCGGGCGGGATGGTGCCGAACCAGTCACGCAGCCCCGGGCCGGTGGCGTCCGGGTCCAGCTCCAGCTCGTTGGCCTGGTCGGCGGCCGCCTGAGCCGCCATCCGCCGGGAGGAGGCGGTGGACAGCTTGTGCATGTGCGTCGGGCCGCCGACGATCACCAGATCGGCCCAGGCGAGCAGTTCCCCGGTCGCCTCGCCGACCGGGACCACGATCACGTCGTGCGCGGCGCGCAGGCCGTCGGCGATGTGGCTGGCCACGACGTGGGTGTTTCCGTACATCGACTCGTACACGACCAGTGCCCGCATATTGATCACGTCCTTAGCTCTTTACCCCCAGCGCAGCCGGCCCGCTGCGGGGGAGGTAGGAGCGTGAGTCACTGACCGTCGAGACCAACGCCGGATGCCGAGGGACCAAAGACCCTCAACGCGGTGCTTACGCGAGGTTCGCGCGCAGGTCGTCGAGAATGGCGCTGACCACTCCGCCCACGGCGGCGGCAACCGGCGCGGACAAGCCGGGGCCCTGGGTCAGGTCGGCCGCCTCGACCGCGTGCACGATCAGGCGGTCTGGCATCCGGTCCAGGGCCAGCGCCAGCCCGATCGCGTCGTCCAGACCCAGCCCGTGCGAGCTCACCGTGCGATCCGTCCGGCCGCCCGGACGGTCCAGCATGAAACGATGCACCCGGCCCGGCTCAGGCGATTCCGAATTATCCGGTTTCGGTGGAACTGGTCCCGAATTAGCCGGCCGGACCCGGACGGCGTCGACCACGATGGCAAGCGGCGCCCCGGTCCAGGCTTCGATCAGCCGGGCCGGTTCGCCGTCGGTGAGCACGAGGTCGACGCCCGGCGGGACCAGGTCGGCGAGCTGGCGCAGGACCGCAGGGCCGACGCCGTCGTCACGGCGGAAATCGTTGCCGATGGCGATCACCACGGCCGTTCGGCGGCCCGGGGGCCGGAAGTCGGGGGGTGGGACTTGAACCACCGTCCGTTCGGAAAATAAGGATCTTTCCACGGTGAGATCGAGGAAGTGAGCGGCGCAGGAGATACACGGATCGTAGTTGCGGATCGCCTGCTCGCACTGGCGGGTGAGTTCGGCGTCGTCTAGGTCGAGCCGGGCCTGCACGAAGTCTCGCAGGTCGGCCTCGATGGCGGCTTGGTTCTGGGACGTGGGGGGGACGATGCGGGCCGAGGCGATGAGGCCGTCCGCGCCGACCTCGTACCGGTGGTACAGCGTGCCCCGGGGAGCCTCGGTCACCCCGTAACCGACGCCGGCGCGCGGCCGCACCTCGACGGCGGGGCGGGCCGGCGGGTAGTAGGCGGCGATGAGCCGCAGCGCCTCGTCGATCGCGTAGACCACCTCCACCGCCCGCACGACAATGCTGCGGAACGGGTTGTCGCAGGTCGGGCCCAGCCCGGCCGCGTGGGCAGCCTCCCGCGCCAACGGCGAAAGCCAGCGCGAACCGAGCGAGTAGCGGGCTAGCGGGCCGGTCAGGTAGACGCCGCCGCTGGACAGGTGAGCGTGTCGCGCGGTGGAGTACGCCACCTGTTCCTCGATCACGTGCTGGTCCCACTGTGCGGCGGGGAAGGCCAGGCCCGAGCGGGTGATCACGGTACCCCGCTCGATCGGGTAGGTGCCGGGCCGCGACAGCGCCAGCAGGTCCGCGGAGCAGGCGTGGTCGGGGAAATCGAACCCGGCCACCCAGTGCACGGTGTCGAGCGCGTCACCGAGCGCCCGGCGCAGCGGCTCGGCCAGCGCGAGCAGATCGGCTCGGGCCGGCATCCGGTAAAAGCCGCCGACGCGGACGTTGACCGGGTGAATGGCGCGACCGCCGACCACCTCCATGATGGCGTTCCCGGCCTTCTTCAGCGCCAGGCCGCGCTCCACGATGTCCCGCCGGGCGATGGCCATCTCGATCCCGCTGCCGTAGCCGAGGAAGTCGGGCGCGTGCAGCAGGTAGATGTGCAGCGCGTGGCTCTCGATCCACTCCCCGCAGTACAGCAGCCTGCGCAGGTCCGCGATCGGCTCGTCGACCGTGACCCCGCAGGCGTCCTCGATCGCCGCGCAGGCGGTGAGCTGGTAGGCCACCGGGCAGATGCCGCAGACCCTGGCGGTGATGTCGGGCGGCTCGGTGTAACTGCGGCCGCGCAGGAACGCCTCGAAGAAACGCGGCGGTTCGTAGATGTCCAGCCGGGCCTGTTCGACCGTGCGGCCGCGGGTCCGGACGTACAGGGCGCCTTCGCCCTCCACCCGGGCCAGTTCCTTGACCGACAGGACTCGTTCGTTCTTGTGCGTCATCTGGCTGGCTCGCTTCTTGCCATCCGAGGATCCTGACCCCAGGTTGCCGGTCGAGCCGGTCGTCGGGCAGGACAGAGAGTCCCTAGCTCAGGGGACCTTCGGCCCCTGACCGATCGCGTGGACGGGCCGGCCAGGGATCCAGCGCCGGACCGTGCGCTGGTACTCCAGGTAGCCGCGGCCGAAGCGGCGGCGCAACGTCCGCTCTTCGTAGCCGACGACGAACAGGTGGAAGAAGACGGCCATCGCGGCCGCGTACACCAGCAGCGGCAGCGACTCCAGCAGCCACGCCTGCGCCAGCACGATCAGCAGCGCGGCCAGGTAGATCGGGTTGCGCACCCAGCGGTACGGACCGGCCGCGACCACGCGCGAGGGCGCGTCCCACGGGCCGGGAGTGCCGTGGCCCACCGCCGCGAAGTTCCACACGCACCACCCGTACAGGGCCGCCCCGGCCGCGATCACCGGCACCGCCGCCCATCCGGCCGGGCTGACAGCGTGCCCGTGGCCAGCCGCGATCCGCCACGGCACCCAGGCCCCGCCCAGCCCGGGCACCACGACGGTGAACACGAGATTGCGGGCGACCAGGCTGAGCGTGCGCGGCATCGTCCTTACCTCATCCGGCGGCTGGCGGGCCGCAGCGCCCAGGAGGCCACGGTCAGCGGCGTGAGGACGGCCAGCAGCCCCAGCTCGCCGAGATCGTAGCCCGTGCTCAGATGGGAGACGATCGCCCCGGTGTAGGCGAAGAAGGCGCCCGCGTAGGCCCATTCCTTGACCAACGGGCGGCGCGGCACCAGCAGGGCGATCGCGCCAAGCACCTTCCAGCTGCCCAGCAGCACCAGGAAGTAGGTCGGATAGCCCAGGCCGCCCACGACGTCGCGGACGATCGGAAGGCGCGCGATGTCCCAGTAGCCGCCGACCCCTAGCTCGGCCGCCACCACTCCCGTGGCCAGCCAGTAGGCGGCCCGCCGGTAGCGCGCCAGCCGGTAGCGCAGCGGTCCGCGGTGGCGGGCGATGGCGGGAGGCCCAATCGAGATGTCCATGCCTGTGTCCTCACACTACCTGTAGCAACGCTACGCATGATGGTTAGTGTAGCATTACTACCTATGAGGGCGGAGACGCTGAAGGGCCACCTGGACGGCATCCTGCTCGCGGTGCTCGAGCCGGGGGCGTGCCACGGTTACGCGATCATGGAAGCGCTGCGGGTACGCAGCGGCGGCCAGGTCGACCTGCCGACCGGCACGCTGTACCCGGCCTTGCACCGGCTTGAGCGAGCGGGCCTGATCCAGGCGAGCTGGTCGGTCGCCGGCGGCCGCCGCCGCCGCGTCTACCAGCTGACCGTGGCAGGCCGGCGGGCGCTGGACACCGAGCGCAGCACCTGGCGGGACTTCTCCGCGGCCGTCACCGCCCTCCTGCAGCCTGCGCAGCCCGCAGTGAATCCGGCATGAACCGGCCGGCCGCCGCGGCGGCCGGCGCCGGCCCTGCGGGTGGCGCCGGGTCCGCAGGTGGCGCCGGGTCCGCGGTGGAGCGCTATCTCGCGGACATCGCCGCGCGGCTGCCTGGCCCGGCGCGGGCCCAGGCCGGCATCCTGACCGAGCTGCGGTCCGGGCTGCTCGACGCCACGGACGCGCACGCCGCCACCGGGCTGCCGCCGGCCGAGGCCGCCCTGGTGGCGGTCCGCGAGTTCGGTGACCCCGGCCAGGTCGCGGCCGGCTTCGGTGCCGAGATCGCCACCCGGCAGGCGCGCCGCGTCGCGATCGCCCTGCTCGTGACCGGGCCGCTGGTGGGTCTGCTGTGGGTCGCCACGGCCCTGGCCAGCCACCTCGGCATCCCGTTGGCCCCGCACTGGCCGTGGGCCGGCCCGGCCCCCGGCCTGCGGGCCGCCGTCTACCTGGTAGCCGTCGCGGCCGGGGTCACCGCCTGGGCCGCCCTGCTCGGTATCGCCACGACCGGCAGGCTCACCCGCTGGCGGCCGGCCAGACCGCGTCAGGCCCCGATGGCCGCGGCGGTCGCCGGGTTCAGTGCGGTGAGCGCCGACGGGCTCGGCCTGGCCGTGCTCGCGGCCCAGCTCGCCTCCGCTCCGGGCCAGCTCTCCCCGGTCCTGGCCGGCGCCGCGGCCGCGGCCAGCCTGGCCCGGATGATGCTCGCCAGACGCGCCGCACGCCGTTGCCTGGCCATCCGCGCCAGCCTGACCTGACGGCTCGGCGCTTCCGGATCGCGGCCATCCCGCACAAGGTGCCCACGGCGGGCGATAGCGCGGGGACCAACGGCGGGCGAACCAGGGCCTTGGACCTTATCCGCACAACGTGGCCGCGCAGCTCTAACCGACAGAGTCAAGGGACGCTGATTGGTGAAGAGGTGAGCGTCATGTACAGGCTCGTACGCGGCGCGGGAATCGTGATCATAGCTGGACTGACCGGCCTGGCCGGATGCGGTACGACGACGGCGGGCTCGCCGGGTAATGCGAAAACGCCCGCGCCGGCCAGCAGCACCCAGACGCCGCGGACCACGGCACCGGCGCCGTCGCCCACGGCTAGGCCCACCACCACCGGACCGAGCGGCGCACCCAGCGGCTGCGCCCGGCCCGGCAGCTACCTGACCGTGGTCAGGGTGGGCCAGCACGCTTCCTACGACCAGGTGATCTTCCAGTTTGCCGGCTGGCGGCCGGCCGTTACCGTGAACCGTGTCCCGGCGGTGTCCGCCGATCCGCGGGGCACCCCGGTGCCGCTGGCCGGCCAGTCCTACCTGGACGTGGCCTTCCACGTGGCCAGCGCGGTCTGCCCGCAGCCGCCGGGCCGGACCTGGACCGGGCCGTCCGTGCTCACCCCCTACTACCCGCAGCTGCTGACGGTCAGCGAGGCGGGCGACTTCGAGGGTTACCTGACGTTCGGCATCGGCCTGGCCGCCCAGGGCAGCTATCACGTCTACACCCTCACCGGCCCGTCCCGGGTGGTGATCGACGTCAGCCACGTCGCGCTTGGCCCGTTCCCCGGCATCTGGGACACCACCAGCTGGCCGCAGTACTGGGCGCTGCAGTACTCGTGGCTCAACGGCCACCAGCCGTGGCTCTCCAGCCCGCTGATGGTCGTCCAGGCCTGGGCGTCCAGCCGCTGGCCCGCCGCCACAGCGGTCATCCACCAGGTGAACCCAGGCACCTTCACGGTGACAGGACCCGACGAGACGACGGACACGGTCACCGGCGTCCGGCCGGTCAATGTCCCAGGCCCGTGGGTCATCACCCATATCACCGGATCATCCTGACGATGGGCCCGCAGGGATCCCGGTAACCCAAGACGCCCAGCTGACCGAACGTGGCCGTCATCCCGGCGACGATGATCTCGACGTCGGGGACGGCGGCCTCGTCGCTGACGATGTCGAGGTTCAGTTGGCTTGCGTAAATGAGTGTTTGGTAAATACGTCAGGCTCCGGCGGCCCGTATTGTGCTGCCCATCGGTCGTCAGTCTCGTTCGCTCGCGCCTGCGACGGCTGGCCCGGGGGAAGGCAAGGTGCCTTCCCCCGGGCCAGCTCTGTTTGCGCGGGAGTTACTTCTGCCCGGCGGGTTCGGGCTTGGAGCCTGGCTCTGACGACGCCGTGGGCTCGCCCGTGGCCTGGGCGTTCCAGTTCCGCCAGATCAGCCGGTGCACCGGGATCCACCTCGGGATGTCGCGCAGGCCGGGGATGAACGGGATGGCCAGCAGCAGCACGGTGGCCAGGCCGGTCATGTAGATGGCGATCAGGTCGATGTTGTCGGAGTTACTCCAGCCGTGAACGTGGTACCACATCTGGAACAGCCACAGCCAGGGCTGGCCGGGGTAACTGCCGGTCTCGTTCATCACGCCCCACTGGTCACCGGTGAGGTGATCGGAGGTCGCCAGGTTGACGAAGTACTGGCCGTCCTCGAGGAACAGCAGCGGCTTGGTGAAGTCGGTGCCGTAGAACGGCTGGGCGCCACTGAGGTCGGCGTCGATGCCGCCGCTGCGGGCCAGCGTGAGCTCGGTCGCCAGCATGACCGGGACGGGACCGTCGTTGGCGGCGGGGACCGTTGGCGTGCCGTTGCTGAACGTCACCTTGGTGACCGCGGTCCCGTAATTGTTCGCCCACTTGAGCTGCTGGTCGGCGGACGCGGCGTTGTAGGTGGCCAGGGCCGCGGCCAGCGCCGGATCGGTGGGCGCCGACTTGGCCAGCGGGGCCAGCACGAAGGTCTGCGCCGCGTCGATGGGCTGCCGCACGCCGGCTATGCTCGCCGGCGCGAACAATAGGCTCTGTCCGGCCGGGCCGTTGGTGTAGGGCGGGCCGTAGGTGGCGGTCTCGCTGGTGCCGTTCAGTTCGCTGGCGGCGGTGGCCAGGAAGTCGGCGGGAGCGACCTGAACCCAGCTGCGGACCGTGACCGGCGGGTCATCGGGCGAGGACAGCAGGCTGGCCAGGCCCACGGTGAGCACCAGGATCACCACGGTCGCGATGGAGCCTTCCTTGAGGATGTCGTAGCGCCTGCTCGGACCGCGCCATGCGCCCCGGTCGGCCTTCGCAGCCGCGAGCCTGGCCGCCACGCCGCGGGGCCTGCTGACGGGCAGCGGGTGGCTGACGCCGCGCATGCGGACCAGCAGCACGTGCGCGCCGATGATCGCGACCAGGATGATCGGGACGAGCACGATGTGCCACATCAGCATCTGGCCGAAGTTCATGATGTTGAAGAACGCCCCGACTCCGACCGCGTTGAACGCGTCCTTGCCGTTGGTGGCGATCCACTGGGAGTCGAAGTTCTGCTGGGACAGGTACCCGGAGAAGCACTCCACGACCGAAGCGATGAAGGCGACCACGCCGGTCATCCAGGTCAGGGCCCGGCGGCCGCGCCAGGCGGCCATCCAGAACTTGGCCCACAGGTGGATGACCAGCAGCGCCATGAACAGCTCCACGCTCCACATGTGCAGGCTGTTGAAGAAGTGCCCGACCGGGTTGGTGTGCCACCAGTCGGGGCCGCCGAGTGCGAGGGCGAAGCCGCTCACGATGACGACGCCGAGTGCGGCCAGGGACGCGACGCCGAACACGTACGCCCAGGAGGCGACGTAGGCGGGCTGGCGATCGGGCAGCAGCTTGCTGGGCGGGAGCGTGGTCATCGCCCGGCGGCGCACCCGCGCCGTCCACATCTGCTCATCCCCCGGCGCCGCTTGGTAGGCGGCAGGCTCGTCCGGTTCCGTTGCCTCCTCCTGGACCGAGCCACCGTGACGGCTGTAGCGTCCCGGGAACGGCAGCAGGAGTGCGGCACCGAAGATGGCGACCATGACCGCGATCAGCACCAGGTTCGCCACTGAAATGGTAAAGATATTCCAGTTCAAGAAGGTACCAGGCTGGTTCAGGTTGATGGCAACGGGACTGTGTCCCGCCGTGGCGAGGGCAAAGGCTCTCATTCAGATCCTCCGGGGTTCAGGCCGCAAACCGGCCCGCACGGCACGTACAGGTATGTGACTGTTTGATCATCCGCGCCTGAAGGCAGGGCCAAAAAGGGATGACGGTCCCGCGTCCCTGGGACTAAGGTCCCCCCCGGAGGGACCTGTGTCAATAGTCAATAAGGTCCGCGGTAGCGGGCAGCCTGGTGTCGTCGATCGCGTAGCTGAGCTGGCCCTCGACATCGATGACCCCGTCGACCGCGCGGGTCAGCGGAAAGATGAGCGACAGCATGCTCTTGCGCTCGAGTTCGCCGGTCAGCCGCACCACGCCGTCGGTCACGTCGACCTGGACCATGGCGGGATTGGTGCCGAGATAACCCGTCAGCACCTCGGTGCGGATCTCCGCCCGGATTTCGGAGTCCGGCCGGAGGAACACCCGGAGCAGGTCCCGCGAGCTGACCATGCCGAGCAGCTTCCTGTTCTCGTCGACGACGAGCAGGCAACTGACCTGCTGGCGGTCCATCAGCCGGGCCGCCTCCGCCACGGTCGCGGCAGCGCGTATCGTCGCCGGGTGCGTGCTCATGATCTCCCTGGCGGTCTCGGCGGTCGCTATCGCTCGCCTGGACCGGTAGGTCAGGTGCTTCGGGTGCTGGCCCTCGGGGTCGGTCTGCAGCTCCTCTTTCCTCAGCAGGTCAGCCTCGGTTACCAGACCGGCGAGCTGCCCCTGGCGGGTGAGCACAGGCAGCGCGCCGGCCCGCTGCCTGACCAGGATGTCGGCCAGATCCTTGATCGGAGTAGCCGGAGTGACGGTCACCGGATCAGCCGTCATGACATCTCGTACCTGGTAATGACGCATCATGCGCTCCTTCCGGCCCGGGTTTCACCCGCTCGAGGGCCGCCGGGCCATGACCATCCGGCCCCCACGTTCAGCTCACCCGGTCACGGCGACAGGCGGTAGGGCCGCAATACCCGCCTCAGGCGGCCAAATGACCTTTCTCGCTGAGCCGTATACGGCTTGCTGCACGGTCCAGATCGCCTCGGTCAGCACCTCGAACCGGCGCAGTTGGCTACGCAGCTGGCCGGAGTCTCCGGCCTCGGCCGCGGCGATCGCGTTACCGGCCGCCACCGCCAGCCGGTCCTGCCGGACCTGGAGGAACGTCCCGGCTCCCAGATCGCGCAGGCCGGCCGCGGCTCGCACGTCGTCACCCGCAGCTTTCGCCTCGGCCAGGACCGCCCCGGTGGCCTGGATAATGTCGGCTACCGTCTGCCACGTGAGCACCAGCCCGGCTTCGCCGCGGGCCATCATCCGCAACGTGAGCAGGTGCGGCAGGCAGCGCTCCTGGTGGTTTTCTACCGGGCCGGCGATGGTCATGGCAGCCCGCCTTTCCGCTTATCGAATTGGCCTCATCTCAGACTGTCGCCAGCGCGCTGACCAGGGACTAAGGTCCCGCTCTTCACGGTCTTCACGGTCTTCACGGTCTTCACGGTCTTCACGGTCTTCACGGTCTTCGCCAGGCAGGACCAAGGGCCGGGACTTTCGGCTCGCGATTTGGGGGCGATAGGTCTCTAACGGCGGCAGGGCGCCGCGGGCCAGACTTCAGGCATGGACAATACAGCCTGCTGCTGCCCTTCCCGCGCCGTGGTGCGGGTCCTCATGCCGCCGACCCCGGACCGGCCCCGCCCGGTGGACCTGCTGCTGTGCGGTCACCATTTCCGCCTCTCGCAGTGGAGCCTGGCGTCCGCCGGAGCCGTCGCCACGGTCCTGCCGGGCACGCTCACAGAAGACGCACCCGCACCGGCCCTGCTTTAGCCCTAACTTGGCCCCCTGGACCTCGATCTTCTTGACGGCTTCCTTCTTCTCCAGGTGCATGCCGACAGAGATCTCCAGGATGCCGTCGGCGTAGCTCGCCGTCACGTCGTCCTCGTTGACGTGCGGCGGCAGCGGCAGGCTCCGGGTGAACGAGCCGTACCGGAACTCCGACCGGTGCTTGGCCTCGGTCTGGTCGTACCGCTCGGCGTGAATGTTCAGGTAGCCGGAGCCGACCGTGACCTCGACATCTTTCGCCGGGTCAAGGCCAGCCAGTTCGGCCCGGACCACGTAGTGGTCATCGGTGAGGTAGTCCTCGACCCTGATCGGCTGGGCCAGGTACGGGCGCAGCGTCATGAACGGCTCCTCGAACCACTCAATCAGGTCCGGGACCATGGTCCTCGGGTCCCTGCGCAGCAGAGTGCTCATCTGACTGCCTTTCTGGTAGTGCCTGTACTTCCATCTCAACCGCATAACGGCCGCAACCGGGCCGGCAGGGCCGTACGGCACCCCAACGTGTGACCTTCGGCATGACCACAGGCCGACGGCCTGCCCTTCTCCTTCCTCGGGTGGGGCGCCGATGAGATCAGGCGGTGGCTAATCCGGCGGCGTCAGGTAAGGGTGAGAACACCTGGGATCTGGTGACGAAGTGCCGGTCAGGACCGGCGGGCAGGGAAAAGCCCTCCGGTTCTCCCACGCCGACGTCGACGATGAGCCGGGTGTGCTTGGGCGCCTGGTACTGGCGAGCGTCGATGTAAACCGGGCACTCGCCCACCGATCCGAGCAGCACATCGCCGTCGCCGATGATCAGGTCCGCCTGGTCGAAGCAGATCGGCAGGCTGCCGTCGCAGCAGCCACCGGACTGGTAGAGGATGACCGCACCGCGCTGCTCGCGCAGCCGCGCCAGCGCGGTCAGCGCCGCTGGCGTGGCTGTCACCCGGTCGAGGCAAGGCTGGCTATCCATGTCTCCTGCTTTCCGCGGCCTGGCCCTGGGCTAGAACAGCCCCATCGCCTGGTCGCTGTAGCTGACCAGCAAACTCTTGGTCTGCGAGTAATGCTCGGTCAGGGTTTCTGCGTATAGCTCCCGGCCCACGCCTGACATCTTGTAGCCACCGAAGGCCGCACCGGCTGGGTACTGGTGGTAGCAGTTGGTCCACACCCGGCCCGCCTTGATGGCCCGGCCCATCCGGTACGCCAGGTTGCCGTCGCGGGTCCACACGCCCGCGCCCAGGCCGTAGGGGGTGTCGTTGGCGATCTCGAGCGCCTCTGCCTCGTCCTTGAACGTGGTGACGGCCAGGACCGGGCCGAAGATCTCCTCCTGGAAGACCTGCATCTTGTTGTGGCCCTTGAGCACGGTCGGCTCGAAGAAGTAGCCTCCTGCCAGCTCGCCGTCGAGTTCGGGCCGCTTGCCGCCGATCAGGCACTCGGCGCCTTCGGCCCGGCCGATCTCGACGTAGGACATGATCTTGTCGAGCTGCTGCCTGGAATTCTGCGGTCCCATCTGGGTGGTCAGGTCGAGCGGGTGGCCCTGCCTGATCTTGCCGATCCGCTCCAGGCAGCGCTCCATGAACCGGTCGTAGATCGACTCCTGGATCAGCGCCCGGGACGGGCAGGTGCACACCTCGCCCTTGTTGAACGCGTACAGGACCAGGCCCTCGACCGCCTTGTTCAAGAACGCGTCGTCGGAGTCCATCACGTCGGCGAAGAACACGTTGGGGGACTTCCCGCCCAGCTCGGTGGTGGAGGGGATCAGGTTCTGCGCCGCGTACTGCATGATCAGGCGACCGGTGACGGTCTCGCCGGTGAACGCGATCTTCGCGATACGCGGGCTGGTCGCCAGCGCCCGGCCGATCTCGCCGCCGGGGCCGGTCACGACGTTGAGCACGCCGGGCGGCACGATGTCGCCGAGCAGCTCGGCCAGCTTCAGGATCGACCACGGGGTCGTCGAGGCCGGCTTGATCACCGTGCAGTTCCCGCCCGCCAGCGCGGGCGCCAGCTTCCACGCCGCCATCAGCAGCGGGAAGTTGAACGGGATGATCTGGCCGACCACCCCGAGCGGCTCGTGGAAGTGATAGGCCACGGTGTCCTTGTCGATCTCGGTGCTCGTCCCGGTCAGGGACCGGGTCTCCCCGGCGAAGTAGCGGAAGTGGTCCGCCGCCAGCGGGATGTCCGCCGCCAGCGTCTCCCGGACCGGCTTGCCGTTGTCCCAGCTCTCGGCCACCGCGAGCATCTCGGTGTGGTCCTCGATGACGTCCGCGATCCGGTTCAGCACCTTGGCCCGCGCGGCGAGCGACGTCTCGCCCCAGTCCTGCCGGGCGGCGTGCGCGGCGTCGAGCGCCAGCTCGATGTCCTCCCGGGTCGATCGCGGTACTTCGGTGAAGGGCTCCGCGGTCGCGGGTGACAGGTCCTGCATGTACTCGCCGTGGACCGGCGGCACCCAGTGGCCCCCGATGAAGTTCTGGTAGCGGGGCTGCACCGTCACGGGGCTGCCCGCATGCCCGGGCGCCTGGTAAACCTTGGCCGTCGACGTCGTTGTCGCGCTCATCTTCGCTCTCCGTTCGTCTCAGTTCGGCCTTACGGCCTTACTGCCACGCCATGCCGGCCGGGCGGGGAAACGCGAGAGCCGAACGCCAGGAAAATCAGGACGGACGTCCCGGACCCGGCGGGCTCAGCGGATTTGCCGGGGTTTGGCCGGGACGGCCCCGCCGACCCCCGCCGACCCCCGATGACCTTCAGCGAGCGTTACCGACCATCGGCACTATCCGTGCCGGGCACCGGGAACGAGGCTGCGGGAACGAGGCGGACAGGTAGCGAGCACGCGGAGGTGATCGTCATGAAGGCCATCGTCAAGGACGTCATGTCCACTCAGCCGGTCACGGTGCCGGAGACCGCGACGGTCAAACAGGTCGCCGCGAGGCTCCGCGAGTACCGGGTGAGCGGGTTGCCCGTGCTCGACCGCGACGGGAGGGTGGCCGGCGTCGTCGCCGCGGCCGGCCGGCTGACCGGGATCATCAGCCGGACCGACGTCCTGGCCGTCTACGACCGCCTGGACGAGGACATCCGCGTCGAGATCATCAGCCAGGTGATCCCCCGCCTCTCCGAGCCGAGCTGGTACTCGGTCATCGTGGCGGACAGCGCGGCCGCGGGCGTCAGCGTGGGTGGCCGGTCCACAGGGGGCCGTTAGCCCGCCACTCGGTCTCCCAGGCGGTCAGCCGCCGCCGGTCCAGGACGCGCCGGACCAGCGCCTGCACCTCCACCAGGACCAGCAGTGATACCAGGCAGGTGGTGATGAAGGCGATACAGACGTCGCCGACGATCTCGCGGTACGGCGGCGGGGCAGCGGCCACGGCGCCGGAGGCACTGATCCAGGTCGGCACGAGGGTGCCCCGGCGGGCACCGGCCACGGTGAGGATCTCGCCGGTGCGGGCCGGGCGGCCCGGCGGTGTCCAGCGGGCCAGCGCCCAGGTCATCTGGATCGACGTGTACGGGCCGGTCCCGCCGGCCGGCCGAGCAGGCGCGAGCAAGACGGCGTTGACCAGGTGTTCGGTCGCCTGCTGAGCGTGCGCCCGGTGCAGGGCCAGGTGATCGGCCCAGCGGCCGACGGCGATCGCAGTCACTGGTACCGCGATCAGAGCCAGCATGATCATGGTCAGCCGCAGCGCCGCCTCGATCCGGTCGGTTCGCCGGCGCAGCGGGTTCCGTTCTAGGCCAAGGCGGCGGACCCAGCGCCGCGGCCACGTGAGCTTCCCAGCCGCCTGCTGACTGAGCATCGCGGTTACCTCCAGCGCCACGTCCGGAAAAGCTGGCCGGTGTCGCCAGTCACCGGCCAGCCAGTGCTCAGCATCCCGGCTCGGGCCCAGCCGGGGCAGGGCCGGATGGGTACGGCGCGCCGGGACCTTGGTCCCGACCTGGCACTGAGGTCTTCCATCCGATGATCAAGGACTTAGGTCTCTGCTGGCGAGGCCCCCCACCGAGAGGCTGAAGGTAGAAGAGTTGCTCAGGTTACCGAGATGCCCGCCAGGCGTCCGGAGAGTTGCTCGGCTTACCGGGGCACCCGCCAGGTGCCTGGGAGGAGGGCTTCGATGTCCACCATGACGAGCTCGCGCCAGGGCGAGCATGATCATCAACCGGCGCCCACCCGGGCGCAGCAGAAGGCCCGTGCGCTCGGCGTGACGTCGGCGACCGGGCTGGTCGTCGGCAGCATCATCGGGACCGGGGTCTTCGCCATGCCGGCCGTGCTGGCCGGAGCGGGGACAAGCTCGCTGCTCGTCCTCGGCGTGATCGCGGTCGGCGCGATGCTGCTGGCCACGCTCTTCGGCCAGCTGACCCGGCGAGTACCCAACTCCGACGGCGGCCTTTACGCCTACGCCAGGCACGAGTTCGGTGATTTCGCCGGGTACCTGACCGGCTGGTGCTACTGGGTCCAGGCCTGGGCGGGGAACGCCGCCATCGTGTCGGTCTGGGTCTTCTACGTCGACGCCCTGTTCGGCCTGCACCCGTCGGGGCTGGGCAACTGGGGCATCGCCCTGACCGGGCTGTGGATCCCGGCGATGGTCAACCTGGCCGGGGTCAGGCAGATGGCCTGGTTCCAGAACCTCACCGTGGTGCTGAAGTTCCTGCCGCTGCTGTTCGTCGGCGTGGCCGGCTGGTTCTTCGCCACCCGGGGCAACTTCGGCGCCTTCAACGCCTCAGGCGGCAGCCTGTACCGCGCGATCGGCGTCGCGGCCGGAGTGGCCCTGTTCTCCTTCATCGGCGTCGAGGTGGCGGCGATCACCGCCAAGCGGGTGAAGAACCCGCGGGTCAACGTGGGCCGCGCGTCGCTGCTCGGCACCGGCCTGAGCGCGCTGCTCTACCTGGCCGTGTCGGCCGCCATCATGGGCCTGGTCCCGCACCACGAGCTGGTCGGGAACACGGCGCCGTTCGTGACCGCGTTCGGGGCGATCTTCAACCACGGGGCGTGGGCCGGCCAGCTGGTGGCCGCGCTGGCCGTGACCTCCGGGATCGGCGCCCTGAACGGCTGGACCCTGGTCACCACCGAGGTATCCCGGGCCGCGGCCCGCGACGGCCTGTTCCCGCGGGCGTTCGCCTGGGCCGACCTTAAGGACACCGCGTGGTTCGGCGTGGTGATGGCGGCCCTGCTGCCCTCGCTGCTGATGCTGTGGAGCTACACCACCAAGACCGGCCTGACCATCTTCACCGACCTGGTCGACCTGACCGTGGTCACCGTGGCCATCCCTTACCTGTTCTCGGCCTGCGCGCAGCTGGCCTACCTGGTCTCCCGGCGGCGCCGGGTGCAGGGCTGGGCGCTGGGCAGGGACCTAGCCATCGCCGGGGCCGGCGTGCTGTTCTCCATGTGGGTCACCTTCGCGGCCGGTTACCAGTCGGTTTACCAGGCCCTGATCATCGTGCTGGCCGGCGTCGTCCTTTACGCCTTCCTGAAGGCCCGCCGGGAGAACCTCGGCCAGGTTCCCGCCCCGCAGGACGGCCCCAGCGAGGGGAGCCTGCGATGACCTTCAACGTCGCTTCCGAGGTGGGACGGCTCCGCCAGGTCATCGTGCACCGGCCCGGACTCGAGCTGTCCCGACTGACCCCGCGGAACATCGGCGAGCTGCTCTTCGACGATGTGCTGTGGGCCAAGAAGGCCAAGCAGGAGCACGACGCGTTCGCCGAGGTGCTCCGTGAGGAAGGGGTGCAGGTTCACTACTTCGGGCAGCTCCTGGGCGAGACCCTGGAGCGGCCAGAAGGCCGGGCCTTCGTGCTCGACCGCGTCTGCACGCCGGAGCTGCTCGGCCCCAACCTGATCAAGCCGCTGCGCACGCTCTTCGACGACCTCGACGGCCCGGCGCTGGCCACCTTCCTGGTCGGCGGGGTGCTCAAGGCGGACCTGCATCCGGCCGGAGCGCACAGCCTGACCTGGGACATGCTGCGCGCCGACGACTTCGTGCTGCCGCCGCTGCCCAACCACCTGTTCCAGCGGGACAACTCCTGCTGGATCTACCACGGGGTGTCGGTCAACCCGATGGCCAAGCCCGCCCGGCAGCGCGAGACCCTGCACAGCCGGGCCATCTACCGCTACCACCCGATGTTCGCCACCGCGGAGTTCACCAGGTACTACGGAGACGACGACGCCAGCCACCGGCCGGCCACCATCGAGGGCGGCGACGTGCACGTGCTCGGCCACGGCGCGGTGATGATCGGGATGGGCGAGCGGTCCACCCCGATGGCCGTCGAGCTGCTGGCCAACGCGCTGTTCGCCGCCGGTCAGGCCAGCCGCGTCATCGCCGTCGAGCTGCCCGCCACGCGCGCCACCATGCACCTGGACACGGTGCTGACCATGATCGACCGGGACACCTTCGTCGAATATCCCTACCTGGACCGCAAGCTGCGGTCCTGGACGCTGGCCCTGGACGCCGCCGGGCACACCGTGTCGGTTACCCGCAACCACGACCTGTGGGACACGGTGGCGGAGGTCCTCGACGTCGGCAAGGTCTCGGTGCTGAGCACCGACGAGGACATCCGGGCCGCCGAGCGGGAGCAGTGGGACGACGGGACCAACTACCTCGCCGTCGCCCCCGGCGTCATCGTCGGGTACGAACGCAACGTGGCCACCAACACCATGCTGCGCAAGCACGGCATCGAGGTGATCACCATCGCCGGCAGCGAGCTGGGCCGCGGTCGCGGCGGACCCCGGTGCATGACCTGCCCGATCGAACGTGATCCCGCCTAAGGAGGACGAGATGAACCTGCACGGACGCAACCTGCTCAAGGAGATCGACTTCACCGCCGCGGAATTCGGTTACCTGATCGACCTGGGCGCGCAGCTGCGGATGGAAAAGCGCATGGGCCAGCGGGCCAGCAGGATGGCCGGGCTCAACATCGCGCTGCTGTTCGAGAAGGCCTCGACCCGGACCCGGTCGGCGTTCGAGGTCGCCGCGCACGACGAGGGTGCTCACGTGGCCTACCTCGGGCCGTCCGAATCCCAGCTGGGCCGCAAGGAATCGATGAAGGACACCGCCCGGGTGCTTGGCCGGATGTTCGACGGCATCGAGTACCGCGGGGCGGCCCACCAGGCGGTGGAGACCCTCGGTGCCTACGCCGGCGTGCCGGTATGGAACGGGCTCACCGACGACTGGCACCCGACCCAGATGCTGGCCGACATGCTCACCATGCGCGACCACATCCGCCGGCCGCTGGCCGAGGTCAGCTACTGCTACCTCGGCGACGGCCGGAACAACACCGCGAACTCGCTGCTTGTGACCGGGGCGTTGCTCGGCATGGACGTGCGGATCTGCGCCCCCGGGCCGCTGCAGCCCGCGGCCCGGGTGCAGGACATCGCCCGCGATCTCGCGGGCGGCTCGGGGGCCCGGCTCACCGTCACCGACGACCGGGCGGCGGCCGTGGCCGGCGCGGACTACCTGTACACCGACGTCTGGCTGTCGATGGGGGAACCGCCAGGCGACTGGGGTGAGCGTATCGACCTGCTGCTCCCCTACCAGGTCAACGCCGGCCTGATGGCGGCCACCGGGAACCCCGCGGTGAAGTTTATGCACTGCCTGCCCGCGCTGCACAACCGGGACACCGAGATCGGCCAGCAGCTGTACGGCAAGTTCGGGCTTGAGGCCCTGGAGGTGACCGAGGAGGTCTTCGAATCACCCGCTTCCATCGTGTTCGACCAGGCCGAGAACCGGCTGCACACGATCAAGGCGGTCATGGTCGCCACGGCCGGCCTGCTGCCGTGACGGCGATGAGGCCGGCGATGAGGATCGTCGCGGCGCTCGGCGGCAACGCCCTGCTGGAGCGGGGTGAGCCGCCCGAGTCCAGCATCCAGGAGGCCCATGTCATCAAGGCCGTGCGGGCACTGGCCCCGCTGGCAGCCGGGCACGACATGGTGATCACCCACGGCAACGGCCCGCAGGTCGGACTGCTGGCCCTGGAAAGCGCCCAGGATCCGGCGCTGGCCCGGCCATACCCGTTCGACGTGCTCGGCGCGCAGACCCAGGGCATGATCGGCTACTGGCTGCTGCAGGCGCTGCAGAACGCGCTGCCCGGCCGGCAGGTCGCCTGCCTGGTCAGCCGGACCCTGGTGCGGCGGGACGACCCGGCCTTCACCCGCCCGGCCAAGTTCGTCGGCCCGGTGTACACCGAGTCGCAGGCCCGCGACCTGGCCGCCAGCCGGCACTGGGAGATCCGGCCGGACGGCGGCCGGTGGCGCCGGGTGGTCCCCTCCCCCGAGCCCGCCGAACTCCTCGACCTGGCCGCCATCAGGCTGCTGCTTGAGCACGGGGCCATCGTGATCTGCGCCGGCGGCGGCGGGGTGCCCGTGGTAGCGGGGGCCGCCCCTGGGGGCACGCACGGCGTGGAAGCGGTGGTGGACAAGGACCTGACCGCCGCGCTGCTGGGCAGGCAACTGCACGCGGACGCGCTGCTGCTGCTCACCGACGTGGACGCGGTCCAGGACTCCTACGGCACCCCGCAGGCCCGGCCGATCCGCCGGGCTACGCCCGCCGAGCTGCGGGCCCGCAGCTTTCCGGCGGGTTCGATGGGACCCAAGATCGACGCCGCGTGCCGCTTCGCCGAGGCGACAGGCCGACCAGCGGCGATCGGCAAGCTCGCCGATGCCCAGGGGTTGCTGGCCGGGACGGCCGGGACGGTGATCGCCCGCTGACGCCGCGCGTACTGGCGCCCGGCGTCAGCGGGATGCTCAGGTGGAGGGAACCGTGACCACGGTGCCGTGCGCGTGGTTCAGCACCGCGTGCGTGGCCGTGCCGGGTCCGGCCAGGCCGGCGTGCCTGGCGTGGCGGCCGATGACCACCAGGTCGGCGCGGGCCGACAGGCCCACCAGGGCCCGGCCCGGGTGACCGTGCACCAGGTCGCAACTGACCGGGACGTCCGGGTACTTCGCTTGCCAGCTGTCGAGCAGCTCGGCGAGCTCGAAGGTGACTTCGGCTTCGACGGCGGGTACGCCGGGCGCGGTGAACGCCTGCCCGGCCCGGGAGATGTCCGATTGCGGTGTGTGCCAGGCGTGGATGGCTACCAGGCTGGCCTCGCGCAGGCTGGCCTCCTCGAACGCGAACGTGAGGGCGTCCGCACAGTGGTGCAGGTCACCGACGCCGACTCCGACCTGCCGATACGGTACCGGGGTCTCGTCACGGACGACCGCGACCGGGCAGCCCGCGTGAGTGGCCACGTAGCGGCTGACCGACCCGAGCACCATCGCGGTGAACGCGCCGGTGCCGCGGGAACCGACGACGAGCAGCTGCGCGCCAGAACCGCACTGCGTTACCGCCTGGGCCGGCGGCCCGGTCAGCCGGTCGGTGTCGATGAGCAGGTCCAGGGCCGTCTCGGTGGCCCGGGTCGCCGCCGCGGCCAGGGCCCGGTCCCGGTCCTTGACGATGACGTCGGCCACGGTGTCGAAGCCGGCCCCGCCCGGCCGGCCGATCATCCGGGGCAGCAGCCCGACCGCGGACACGATCCGCAGCGGAGCGCCACGCAGGTCGGCCTCCCTGGCCGCCCATTCGACCGCCCGGATGGATTCTTCAGAGCCGTCGGTAGCGGCCACGACGGGCATTACAGCCATGGCTGGTCCTCCTTAATGGGCCTTAATGGGTCTGGACGGGCAGCGGATAAGTGAAGCGGTCGCGGACGGCGACCACACCTTCGAGGTGCCGGACCTGGTCGGCGATGTTGCGGCCGAGGATGACGCTGCCCAGGTCACCGGCCAGCGTGACGATCCCGTCCGTGACCGTGACGGTGAACGGGGCCGGGTCGAGGAAAAACCCGTCCGCGATCACGTCCTGGCAGACCTCACGGCGGATCTCCTCATCGGGCCGGGCGAAGACGCTGAGCACGTCGGCCCGGCTGAGGATGCCGACCAGGTGACCGTCGTGATCGACGACCGGGAGCCGCCTGAGCTTGCGGGCGGACAGCAGCTGGGTGGCCCGGCGGGCGGTCTCGTCCGGGCCTATCGTCACGGTCGGTGAGGTCATCAGGTCCGCGGCGGTCGGCGCGGCGGGCAACTGCTGATGATGAAGAAGGTGGCGGCGTACCGCCGAACCGTGCCCGGCGGAACCGGGGGCCGCGGCCGCGAGCAGGTCTGATTCTGACACCACCCCGATGACCATCCCTTCGTCATCGACCACGGGAAAGCCGCTGACCCGCTGGCGCCGAAGCTGACCGGCCAGGTCCTGGTAGGACGCGTCCGCGCGGACCGCCACCACAGCGGCGGTCATGATGTCCTTCACGTATGCGTGCGTCATGATCTCAGCGTCGCCGCGGGACACCAGGGCCGGGAAGAGACGTAGTTCACTCATCCCGGGTGCCAAAGGTCCCGTGCCTTGGCCCCTTTTTGACCCTGCCCGCGGGCCGCGGGCCGCGGTTGGCTTGAGCCATCACTGGAGGAGAAGCAGATGGTGTCAGCCGCGGACGGACGGGTAGCCGAGCCCTCGCTGCCGTCCGCGCCCGGACAGGTACCGCACCGGGTGGGCGAGGTGCCCGACGGGTTCTGGTACTCGGCGAAGCTCCGGGCGCTCGGGCCGCCGCTGGTGACCGAGCAGCTGAGCAACGAACGTCTGTCCATATCCCCGGCGCGACCGCCACCATCATCCCGTTCGACGTGCAGCACAAGGTCGAGGTCATCCACGCCAGGCGGGCCGGGGCCGCCCTCGGGGGTCATGGGGGTCACGGGGACGACCTGCACGACTACGAGTGGCCAGTCCCGCCGCCCGGCACCGACCCGATCGGCTCGCTGCAACCGCCCGGCCGCGCCACCGTGCAGGGCCGCCTGCACACCGCGCAGGTCCGGCCGGTCTCCGGCACCAGCGTGCTGGCCTGCGAGATCGCCGACTCTACCGGTGACCTGACGGCACTGTTCTACGGGCGCACGCAGATCGCGGGCCTCGATCCAGGCTGCCGGATCCGGCTGCACGGCATGGTCGGCACCGGCGACGACGGTCGCCCGGCGATGATCAACCCCGGCTACGAGCTGCTGCGGTAACACGAGGTAGCCACCGCGCTTGGCTCCCTAGCCGCCGAGGCGGCCCGACCGATAGGGTAAAGGAGCTTCGCGGCCGGAAGGAGCTGCTGGTGGAATCGGATGCTGGCGCCCTGCCGGAGTTCCTTCCGCATCTGCAGCTCGACGAGCTGCTGGCCGAGCTGCAGACCCGGCTGCAGGCCGTGCTGGCCACCAGGGACCGGATGCGCGGCCTGCTCGAGGCGGTCGTGGCCATCGGCTCGGGCCTGGACCTGGAATCCACCCTGCGGCGGATCGTGCAGACCGCGGTCGGGCTGGTCGACGCCACCTACGGCGCGCTCGGCGTCATCGGCGAGGGCAAGCGGCTGGCCGAGTTCATCCCGGTCGGCCTGAGCTCCGGCGAGATCGAGGGAATCCATCACTGGCCCGAGGGCCACGGCCTGCTCGGCCTGCTGATCGACGATCCCCGGCCACTGCGGATAGCCAACATCGCCACCCACCCCGAATCGTCCGGATTCCCCGCCGGGCACCCGCCGATGCGCTGCTTCGTCGGCGTCCCGGTGCGGATCAGGGACGAGGTGTTCGGCAACCTGTACCTGACCAACAAGCGCGACGGCGGGGAGTTCACCGAGGACGACGAGGCAGTACTGGTCGCGCTGGGGGCCGCGGCCGCGGTGGCGGTGGAGAACGCCCGGCTGTACGAGGCGGCCCGCCGCCAGCAACGCTGGATTCAGGCCAGCGCCGAGGTCACCACCCGGCTGCTGTCCGGCTCGGCGCCCGCCGAGGTGCTGACCGGCGTCACCCGGCAGGCGCGGGAGCTGTCCGGCGCCGACCTGGCCGTGCTCGCGCTGCCCGACGAGGGCGGCCGCCGGCTGACGATCACCTACGCCGACGGCGACGGCGCCGCCGCCGTCGGCGGCTTGGTGCTTTCGGTCGGCCAATCGCTGTCCGGCCGGGTGCTGACCACCGGCGAGCGGGTGATCTCCGCCGACTTCGCCGCCGACGACCGGGCCTCCCAGGCCGCCCGCGGCGCGATGACCCACATCGGGCACGCGGTGCTGTTCCCGCTCGGCGTGCCGGGCAACGTCCGCGGCGTGCTCACCGTCGGGCGGCGGCACGGCGGCACGGCGTTTCCCCAGGATCAGGTCGACGTGGCCGCCTCCTTCGCCACGCAGGCCGGTGTCGCCCTCGAACTCGCGGCCAGCCGGGCCGAAGCCGAACGGCTCTCGCTGTACGAGGACAGGGACCGGATCGCCCGGGACCTGCACGACCTGGTCATCCAGCGGCTGTACGCCACCGGCATGTCGCTGGAAGGGACGATGCCGATGATCACCCGGCCGGAGGTCGCGAGCCGGATCACCAACGCGGTGGACGCGATGGACGACACCATCAAGGACATCCGCGCCACCATCTTCGCGCTGCAGGCCCGTGACGTCGCCGACCGGCCTGACCTGCGCGGCGACATCGTCGCCCTGGTCGAGGAGATGACGCCGATGCTGGGTTTCGCTCCGTCGCTGCGGCTGGGCGCGGGCCTGGCCGCACCGGTCCGGCCGGAGCTAGCCGAGCAGATGCTCGCCGCGCTGCGCGAGGCGCTGTCCAACGCGGCCAGGCACGCTCAAGCCCACGGCGTCGACGTGACCGTGGACGTGGACCCGGACGGGATGCTCACCGTCCTGGTCACCGACGACGGGATCGGAATCCCCGCCGAGGTCAAGCGCAGCGGGCTGCGCAACCTGACCAGCCGGGCCCAGGATCTCGGCGGCGAGCTGCGGCTCAGCCCGGCCGATCCGGCGGCCGCCACGCCGGGGACCCGGCTGGAGTGGCGCGTACCGCGCGGCTAAGACCGCGGACTGGTCAATCCTTCCAGCCGGCCAGCAGCGGGCTGTCCGGCGCCTGCGGGCCGGAGGCCAGGAGCCGACGGCCGTTCAGGATCTCCGGCGTGATCTGGATGAAGTGATTTCGTGGCCCGTCGGCCCAGGAGCTCAGGCCTATCTGCTGCATCCGGGCAATGTCACCGGGCTCGGTGACCTCCCGCGACTGGCCGATGGCGGTGACGCTCCAACCGGTCCGCTGGGCCGCGTCCAGGCAATCGACCTCGAACGCGACGACGGAATGCCGGGTCGCCGCGGCGAGCTTGCCGCCACCGTCGGTCCTGACGATGATGTCGCCGTGGTCGAACGCGAAGTTGACGAGCTCGACGGCCGGCAGCGCACGCCGGGTATAGATGATCCGGCCCACGGACACCGATGCCATCAACCGCAGGCATTCGTCCTTGGACAGTTGCTCGAGAGCCGAGCCGTCGGAATACATGTCACGAGCTTGCCGGGGATCAGCCAACCGGAACAGGGAACAAAGTCCTTAGTCGGGGGGGCCCGAATGCCGTTCGCCGCGGCCGGAGTGGTACTGCTCATGTTCGCCCTGGTCGTGCTGGTCACCGAAGGCGCGCACCGCGTAGGCGGCGGCCTGGGTGCGGCGTTCCATGCCCAGCTTGGCGAACAACGCCGACACGTAATTCTTCACCGTCTTCTCCGCCAGGAACATCCGCTCCCCGATCTGCCGGTTCGTCAGCCCCTCCCCGATCAGCTCCAGGATCCGCCGCTCCTGCCCGGACAACCCCGCCAGCGGATCAGCATGCGCCGAGGAATCCCGCAACCGCGCCATCAGCTGACTCGCCGCCCGCGGATCCAGCATCGACTGCCCCGCCGCCACCGTCCGCACCGCCCCCACCAGATCCGTCCCCCGGATCTGCTTGAGCACATACCCCGCCGCCCCCGCCATGATCGCGTCGAACAACGCCTCGTCATCACCGAACGAGGTCAGCATCAAGCACGCCACCTCCGGCATCTTCGACCGGATCTCCCGGCACACCGACACCCCGTCCCCATCCGGCAGCCGCACGTCAAGCACCGCCACATCCGGCCGCAGCGCCGGAATCCTGGCCAGCGCCGACGACACCGTCCCCGCCTCCCCGATCACCCGGATATCCGGGGCTGTCTCCAGCAGGTCGCGGACCCCGCGGCGGACCACCTCGTGATCATCAAGAAGAAACACCGAGATGGGCTGCGCGGGCTGAGCACTGAATTGTCGACCATTTGCTGGGCTGGTCACGATGACTCCTGAGATTGGCAGGCGCCGGGCACGATGGGCTCGGTCATGGGTGGCTGGGCTCCGGCGTGGCCTTGACCTCGTTGATCCGGTTCCTGACGTCGACCACGCCGTCGATGTCCCCGATCATCTGGATGGCGAGCGCCACCAGATCCTGGTGCCGGCCGAGGGTGAGCTCGGCGGTGCCGGTGAGCGTCACCACGCCGTGCCGCACCAGCACGATGATCTTGGTGGGGTCTGCGAACGGGATCTCGTCGATGATCTGCCGGGCGTCGGCGATGATCTCCGTGTCCGGGCGCAGGAAGACACTCAGCAGGTCACGACGGCTGACGATGCCGATCAGCTTGCCTTCCGGGTCCACCACAGGCAGCCGCCTGACGTGATGGGTGTTCATCACCCGGGCCGCGGCCGGGATGGTCGCCGTCGCGGAGATGGTGACCGCGGGCGCGGTCATCAGCGCACCGGCGCTCAGGTTGGTGTGCTTGGGCTTGCGCACCCGGAAGCGGCGCCGGGACTCGGCCCCCATCCGGGCCTGCCTGGCCGCCTTGTCCTCCGCGGCGAGCAGGTCGGCTTCCGAGATCACCCCGGCGACCTCCCGGCCCATCTTCAGCACCGGCAGCCCGCTGATCCGGTGCTCGGTCATCAGCCGGGCGACGTCCTGGTACGGGGTGATCCGGTCCACGGTCACCACCGAGGTGGTCATCACGTCCCGGACCCGGCGGGTCCAGCGGCGACCCTGCGGTGCGTGACCCGGGTGAGCCTGGTGCTCGGCCTCGTGCCCAGTGTTATGCCCAGTGTTATGCCCGGTGGTGTGCGCTGCGCGCGGGTGGCCCGGTGACTGGGAGGCGGGACTGGCCGTTTCGTTCAGGTGCTCTTCCACCGTGTCCAGTGCGCGCGTCACGTCGGACCGGGTGGCCCGGCCATGCAGGGACTCATAGTACGCGGCACCGAGATGGCGGAGCATAGTGTCGAGGTAGGCGTCGGTGCGTGCCATCGTGCTCACTTCCCTTGGTTAGCACCTTCTACTGTGACGCCACCGGTGCCGTTCGGTCACGGCCAGAGGTCCCAGGTAGCCAGGGACCTCCGTCATCACGGGCCGGAAACCCCGCGACCCCCGCGACCCCCCGGCTACCGCCTGGGGGACCACTGCGGCCCGGTGGCCAGCCAGTCCGCGTCCCATGCGGCCATCCTGCGGGCGTCGAATGCGCGCCGGGCCAGGGCGCCGGCGATGAGCACCATGACGGCCAGGGCCGCGACGGCCAGGGTGGCGGACAGCTGGGCCCGGCCGGTCACCTGGCCGGGTTGCAGCGGAGGATCGACTTGCTGGCCGGACGGGGTGACCCAGATCGTCACCGTGCTGCCCGCCGCCCCGCCCTCGGGTACGAAGACCTGGCCGGTGCGCAGCTGCCCGTCCGGCGCCCGCCACCGGGCGTTGGCGTCAGGATAGGCGCCCGTCCCGGCCGCGTACGCGCTCCAGCCGGGGGCGGCCGCCAGCAGAGTGGCCGGGACGTGGTGCCGGGTGGCCTGCTGGGTCCGCGCTTGCGCGGCCGCGGCGGCGTAAGCCCAGCCGCCCGCGGCGTGCGCGGCGAACGGGGCGCCGGCCGCCAAGACCGCGAGCAACGCGCCGAGCACGGCGGTCTCGGCCCGGTCCAAGCGACGCCGCAACGGGTTGCGGTCGGGCCGCCAGCGGAGCAGCAGCCGGGCCGGCCCGCCGATCCTGAGCCACTGCGGGCGGAACTGGGCGCGGAACTGGGGCCCGAACTGGGGGCGGAACTTGGGGCGGAACTGGGCGCGGAACTTGGGGCCGAACTGGGGGCGGAACTTGGGGAGGCACCGGTGGCGGCGCAGTGGGGGGCGGGGCCGCGGGTTCATCGGTCTCTCCTCACGATCAGCGCGGGTCTGCGCTCACCACCGTCGCGGGCCGGCCGCCGGACGAGCCAGAGGCCGAACTCCCGGTGACACCGGGACCTTCGGCCCGTTGTCCGCGGCGTGGACGGCGGGAATAAAGAAGCTGGCGCAGAACACGCAGCACGGCACGTTCGGCTCAGAATGGGAGAGAGGGAGGGCACGGCGCGGCGTTCGGAGCGGACCCTTCGGCCCCGCCGGAGCCCAAGGATGCCACCTGGAGGAAGCATGAAACGGTCATGGATCACGCTGGCGGCCGGCCTGGCGCTGGTACTGGCGACGGGCGGGACGGCCACGGCCACGGTCACGGCGAGCACGAGCCGGGCCGTCACCGCCGCCGAGCAGCGGCCCGCCGGGGACAAGCCGCCCGGGTTCTGGTGGGGCACCGACAGCTGGCCGGTCAGCATAACCGGCAGCGCGCCCTACAGCGAGCCGCGGATCGGCGGGAGCTACGGCGGTTACATCGGGATGACCGGGTCCTGGTCGGTCTATCTGAGCTGCAAGGGCGGCTTCCTCGCCTATTCCCCGGCCAACGCGGCGCAGGCCCATACCAACTACGTCACCTACCACAAGGGTATCGGCGTAGCCTCCTACTGGTTCATGGGCGGCCCCGGGGTGGACCCCCACTACAACGGGACGTCGGCCGAAGCCAGCGGCTGGGGCGCGCGGCAGGCGGCGCAGACGCTGAGCGACATCGCGAAACAGCACCTCAACACCTACCCGGTCGTCTGGGCCGACATCGAGCTGCCCGGCGTCGCACCCGCCTACGACAACGGCTGGAACAGCGTCTACACCTCGCCGTGCAGCGGCGTGGTGAAGGAGTCTTACGTCCCGGCCACCTTGGACCGGGCCGACTTCAACGGATTCGCCGCCTACATCACGGCGCACTCGTCGTACAAGGTGGGCGTGTACTCCTCGGCCGGGATCTGGACCTCGATCTTCGGCACCGGGAGCGCGGCCTCGATCCCGGACACCTATGAGTGGACGTATGAGCCGGAGACCACCGACTTCGCCCACGCCCCGTACGGCTGGTGCCTGTCCTCCGGCGGGTGCGCGCAGTTCTTCGGCGGCCAGAGCAATTCCAGCCGGTACGCGCTGATGTGGCAGTGGTCCGGCGGCGGCGGGGTGAGCAACGGCGTCGGCGACTTCGACCAGATCGACAGCGCCCGGCAGGGCTAGCGGCTGGGCTAGGGGTCGTTGGTCCCTAACGATGGGTGCCTATCGGCGCTACCGGCCGGGACGGCCGCGGGCGAGGCTGCATAGGCAAAGCATCGTAACGAGGAGGAAGCACATGACGACCAGGGTGGGAATTAACGGCTTCGGCCGGATCGGCCGCGCCTTCACCCGGCTGGCGCTCGAGCGTACCGACCTGCAGGTAGTAGGGGTCAACGACATCACCGACGCGCGGACGCTGGCGCACCTGCTTGCGTTCGACTCCACCTTCGGCCGGCTCGGCCGCACGGTGGAGCACACCGCGGATTCGCTGATCGTGGACGGCACGCCGATCGCGGTAACGTCCGAACGGGATCCCGCGAACATTGACTGGGGCAAGCTGGGCGCCGACGTGGTGATCGAGTCGACCGGGAAATTCCGCAGCCGGGACGGCGCGGCCCTGCACCTGAAGGGCGGCGCGCGCAAGGTGCTGATCTCGGCGCCGGGTAAGGGCGTCGACCTCACCGTCGTGCTCGGGGTCAACACCGAGGCCTACGACCCGCAGCGGCACGACGTGATCTCGAACGCGTCCTGCACGACCAACTGCGTGGCCCCGATGGCCAAGGTGCTGAACGACTCGTTCGGCCTGGTGAAGGGGTACATGACCACCGTGCACGCCTACACCGGCGACCAGATGCTGCTGGACGGACCGCACAAGGACCTGCGCCGGGCCCGGTCCGCGGCGTGCAGCATCGTGCCGACCACGACCGGCGCGGCCAGCGCCACCGGCGAGGTCATCCCCGAGCTGGCCGGCAAGCTGGACGGAGTTTCCCTCCGGGTTCCGGTCGAGGACGGCTCGCTCACCGACCTGGCCGTCATCCTCAACCGGGACGTCACCGCCGAACAGGTCAACGAGGCGTTCGCCGCGGCCGCGGCGGGCCCGCTGGCGGGCTTCCTGCGGTACAGCACCGATCCGATGGTCTCCAGGGACGTCATCGGCGACACCGCGTCCTGCGTGTTCGACTCGCCGCTGACCCAGGCGTCCGGCACGCTGGTCAAGGTGTTCGGCTGGTACGACAACGAATGGGGTTACACCTGCCGGCTGGCCGACCTGGCCGTGCTGGTCGGTGACCAGCTGTAAGGCTGGCCCAGCTGTAAGGCTGGCCGCGAACGGGCCGCCCCTTTTCAGGGGGGCGGCCCGTTCGCGTTGGCCCGGGGGCCCGCCGTCAGCGGACCTCGATACGGCGGCCGGTGACCTTGGTGGGAACGATCCGCAGGTAGACCTCGCGGTTACCGCCGGCCCACGGCCACACCATGGCGTCCTCGCGCAGGTGCCACAGCTCGGAGGGGTGCGCGACCCGGTGCGCCTGCCCCCGCACGAGCACGCTCCAGCCCTGGCAGAGCGCGTCGTCGATGTGATCGACCTCGAGCGCCACCAGCTCATCGGCGTGGCCTTCGATGATGGTGCCCGCGCCGGTCCTGATCACGATGGTGTCCGCCACCATGGCGAAGTTGACCGGGAACACGACCGGTCCGGACGCCGTGGTGAACGCGATCCGGCCGATTCCGCCCGGCGCGATCAGCCGGTGGCATTCGGCCGGCGTGAGCGTGTCCATCACGTGCTGGCCAGCCGGCAGCCCGCGCCCGGGCGGCACCTCCGCGCCGGCCCCGAGCAGCGAGGCCGGCGTGGTCTGCAGCGCCGCGGCCAGCGCCCGCAGCGCGGTCGCGCTTGGCCGGGCCGGATACCGCTCCAGGTACTCCAGGTACCGCAGGCTCATCCCGGCCCGCGCGGCCACCTGGGCCTGGCTGAGCCGCAGCTCAGTCCGGCGCAGCGCGACGCGCTTGCTCAGGTCACCCGGGTCGGGCGGCGACGGCCAGCGCGCCGCTTCGACCTCGGCCTGCTTCGCGGCTCTGGTGCCTTCCTTCGTCTCTGGCCTGGATGTATACCTGACGGTCATCGGGGTCGCGGTGTCACGGATCTCGGTTGCGCCGGGACGCGAACGCCGCTTCACCTCCTCGGATCTCTCGGATATAGCGTGCCGGGCCGACGGCCCCGCACATCACCAGCCTCGGCAGGCCTGAGCCGGGCCGGGAGTGGCCTTGGCCATGTCCGGACGGGACGTTAGTCGCTCCCCCGGCGGTTGGCCTGGGCCTCAGGCGGCCGCGGGTCCGTGGTCCCGGCGCCCGGGTGACCTTCGGCACTGGCCCCCAGTCGCGCGGCAGGCCCAGGCTGAAATATCAGGCTCAGGCATCAGGCTCAGGCATCGAGCTGAGCCCCGCAGAACCGAGAAGTGAGGCGGTGAGGGCCGATGACCGAGGTCACGGCGGCCGCGCTGGCCACCCATCCGTTCCTGCACGGAATGTCCAAGCCGCACCTCGCCGTGCTGGCGCGCGCCGCTTCCGACGCCGTGTACCCGGCCAGGCACCGGCTGTTCGAAGACGGCGGTCACGCCCGCCAGTGCTGGCTGATCAAGTCCGGCAGCGTGGCCCTTGACCTGCACGTTCCCGGCCAGGGCCGGGTCAGGATCGAGACCCTCGGCATCGGCGAACTGCTCGGCTTGTCGTGGATGTACCCGCCGTTCACCTGGGCGTTCGGCGCGGTGACGGTCGGTCAGGTGGAGGCCTTCGAATTGGACGCGCGGGCGGTGCGGGCCAGTTGCGAGGCCGACCCCGAATTGGGTTACGAGCTCACCCGGCGGCTCACCCGGGTGATGGCGAACCGGCTGCAGGCCACCCGGATCAAGCTGATCTCCGCGTCGGCCCATGCGCCCGCGCGTGGATAAGGAGGCTAGGTCATGGTCACCAGGCCGATCGTGGTGGGTGTGGACGGATCGGAAGAGTCACTGCAAGCGGTGGAGTGGGCGGCCCAGGAGGCCGGACGCCATTCCTGGCCGCTGCGGATCGTATCCGCGCCGGCCGCGATGCCCCGGATCCGGGCTTATCACGCCGCCACGGACACGGTCGCCATCGCGTTGCGCGGGATATCCGAGCGGGCCATGGAGACCGCCGTCAGCCGGTCCAGGGAAATGGCCCCTGGCGTGCCCGTCAGCACCGGGCTGCTGTCCGGCCCGGCCGCCGTGGCCGTCGCGGACAGCGGCGCGGACGCGGCCATGCTCGTGGTGGGCGCCCGCGGGGCGGGCGGGTTCACCGCGATGATCCTGGGTTCGGTGAGCCGGTACGCCGCCACCCACGCGCCGTGCCCGATCGTGGTGGTCCGGCAGGAAACCATGGCCATCCACCGCGAAATCGCCGTCGGCATCCGCGACCCTGGTGCCGCGGACGGCGCGCTGGCCTTCGCGTTCGCCGAAGCCGCCCAGCGCGGCGCGAGCCTGGTCGCCGTGCACGCCTGGCACTGGTTCCCGTTGGCGCTGCGCCGGGCCGGCGTCGGGGCCGGGGCGCCCGGGGCGGGGTCGGACCCGGTGCAGATCTCGGCCGAAGCCGACCGCGCGGTGGTCGCGGCCCTGAACCAGTGGCGGGACAAGTACCCGTGGGTGCGGGTCAGGACCGACGTCATCCGCGGACACCCGGGCCGGGTCCTGGCCAGCTACTCCGCCCGCGCCGACCTGGTGGTGCTCGGCCGGCATAGCGGCTTCGGCCAGGCCAGCCCGGGCAGCCTGGGCAGTGTGAACCCCGGCGTCGGCACCACCCTGCAAGCGGTCCTCGATCACGCGCACGGCCC
>Ga0224557_1000484_pt1 | contig 44849 bp, 32 predicted proteins | sample 714S31014metaG_FD_180677 | JGI IMG/M metagenome (GOLD analysis project Ga0224557, IMG submission 180677) | Peat soil microbial communities from Stordalen Mire, Sweden - 717 S3 10-14 | ecosystem: Environmental > Terrestrial > Soil > Wetlands > Peat | place: Sweden: Norrbotten County, Stordalen...
GTACAGGGTCGTCGCTCTCCTCTTTCGCCGACCAGTCCGGCGACATAAACCGGCCCATTGCACTGCTGTAGTACCGGGCTTCGAAGTAATCATTGCCGGATTCAGCATCGCGTTCTTTGCCGGTATAAAGGTACCGACGGCTTGACACTTCCGCGTTTGTCCAAACGGTGGTTAGCGTCATAGGAGTAGACCTCGCATCGTAGACGTAAACCGAGCCCTACGGCACCCGGAACGGCCGCACCCCATCCACCGGGAACAGCCCCGTGGGACCGGCGGCTGTGGACGGTTGTGCGCGGAACATGTAGTGGATCGAGAAGCCGGCGGAAACGGAATCGTAATCGCGCGAGTTGTTGGCGGCGAAGAATCCTCCCGCAAACCAGTGGGGACCGATCTGATAGGCCACCTGGCTGCGGAGGTCGTAGTTGGGGCCGACACTGGTCTTGGCCGGGAGCATTGGATTATTGAGGGCAATCTCTGAAGCCGATTGCGCCGCCAGCGGGAACAGCTTGGTCAAATTCTCCTGGAAGCCCTGCACACCCAGGCTGGCAACGACGTTGTAATGCCAGCGGGTCTGATAGTGGCCGGCCCAACTGATGGGCACGTTGGCCAGGAAATAAGCCTGGGGACTGAAGTAGCCGCCCATGCCGAGGGTGAAGGCATTCTCGTTGTGCGCGTAGTGCATTCCAAAGAAGTTGGCGCCGATGCTCAGGTTGCCGAACTCCGGAACCGTCTTCAAGCGCCAATACGCTCCGCCGGAACCGTCGATGCGGATATTGGTCTCGACGCGATAGCCGGCAAGGTACTGGCCGCCGACGCCGAAATAGAATCCGGACTCCGCATCGCCGTGCGCGAACTGCACAGTACCCTGGTTGGCCATGACGCCGCCCCAGATCTGTCCCTGATTGCCGAGGGTGTTTCCGGCCGGGTCGCGCAACCCTGAGTAGGAGAGCTGGGTATCCTTGACCGGGTCGCGGACAAAGTTGAAGGTAAAAGGCCCATCGCCCGGCTTCCACTGGGCGCGGCCGGTAAAGGTGGCCACCAGGAACCCCTCGGGCGTGTATCCGGCAGCCAGAGCAAGATGCGGGAAAGCCAACTGCACTTCTCCGCCAATGCCGACGGCGTTCTGTTGTGCCGGCAAGGTGGTCGCGGTGTCGATCAAGGTCCCGATAGGCTGGGGAATGGAAATCAGCGAGGTTCCCGCCGTGGTTTGCTCCTGAACCGTGATGGTGCCGCTTCCGTCAGCCTGTCCGGAGTCAAGAAACACCGGCTTGGCCACGATGGTGAGGCGTGCGTTGTAGCCCAGAGGCATGGACGCCTCGAACGGCGCTTCCAGGGCCGACAGGTGGTCATACCCCAGCGCGCCGCTGCGGTAGTTGACGATGCCGGCGCCGCCGAACCATGCGCTGTACCCGCTCTCGATGGAGCGCAACTGCATCTCCGCTTCCTCGCGGGGATCGATGGGGTGCGCCCCGCGCTGGATGCGCACCCATGGTCCGCGCAGCGGAGGCAGATCGCGCTGTTGCAGTTCCTCGTCGGTGAGGCCTTGGCCGGAGCCGTCGGGCGAAGCTGTTGTTTGCGAAGACGGGGCAGGCTCCGCAGGCTCTTGAGACTCGGGTGGGGGAATCTGTACCTGCTGCTGGTCCTGTTGCGCAGGTTCCGCCATTTCCAGGGTCGGGGCCGGCGCGGGCTGTTTGGCAGCCGTTGAAGCGGCAGTCTTCTTCCTGTAAAGCTTCTTTTTCGACGCTGCGGGTTTGGGCGGGGCAGGCTGGCCAACGGGCTGCTGCGTCTGCGCCGGCGGAGCTTGCTGTTTCGAGGCGGAATACGCCCCGGCGGCCGCATCCTGCGCGGAGGGCGTGTATTGCGTGTCGTTGTATTGGGCGTATTGGGCTTCGCCGACTGTGGCTGAGCGGGAGGGGCCTGGGCTCAGTTGGCCAGATTGTAGAGCGCTGGCATTGGCAATGGCATGAATCTGCGTTGCGGAGCCCTGTGTGAGCTGCCCATCCGTCTGGTCGGCAAATCGAGTCTGCACCTGCGCGGCCATCGTACCCATGGGCTGAGAAGTAATCCGCAGTCCTGAAACCGGTCCTGAAGCCAGTCTTGAAGCCGGGCCGGCATCGTTTCCCGCTCCGCTCGACTGAGGCCTCCGGACCGAAGACTGCCCCGGATTCCCCTGCGCAGTGCCGCTGGACACAGGGTCAGTGGAAACGATGTTCTGCTCCGAAGGGGGCAGATGCATCGTGCCTGTGTAGCTGGGTTGGTACGGCGCGTTGGTTGACTGGCGTGCCGGCTGGATCGACAGCCTTCCCGGCACGTTCGGCACAGTCCGACGGCTGGAGGGCGAAGGAAATGGAAGCGGAAGCGGGTTATTGTCGGGGACGCTGAGATTCTGTTGCGGAGCCGCTGGCCGGGCAGACGCACCTGATGGAGCTGCGCTATAGGAATCGTGATATGAAGGCAGCGGCGGAAGCTTGTCGGTCCTTTGAGGCGGATCGTTGCGCGGATCGAGCAGGCGCTTCAGGTCGCCCGGCGCCGGAGCCTTGTAGGCTCCCAGGGGATAAGCCTGCCCACTGTCCAACTTCTGCGCCGCTGATCCGGGAGGCATGGCCGCGAGCGCCGCGCGCCAGTAGTCGGTGGCGCGTTGATTGTTGCCGCGAGCCTGCTCGAAGCGGGCAGCCATTCCGAGAATCTTCGGGTCGGCGGGAAAGCGCCCGAGCGCCTGACGCAGCCATATCTCAGCCTGGGCCAGGTCCGGAGCTGCCAAGGCTGCACCGATGGCTCCCTGGAGGTCGCCGGAGGCTGCGTTGTCCATCGGAATGGCCTTGAAGAGCGCCACGGCCTCCTGAGCCTTGCCGACTTTGGCGTACGCACCGGCTACTGCCTTGCGGACGTTCATGTTGTCCGGGTATTCCTGGGATGCGGCTTGCAGAATCATGACGCCGCGCGCCAGGTTGCCGTTGTCAAAGGCCATGAAAGAACGGCGCACCGCGAAGTCAGCCCAAAGGCTGTCCACTTCAGTCCGCTGCGCGGCGCTCAGGTCAGTGCGAAGATCGAGACGCAACAGCAGCGGATACAGCCCGCGATCGTTCTGTGTGTCGTAGAGCAGCCAGGCGTGTTGAACCTCAAGGCCGGCGGGTGCGGAGGCGCGGTGCAGCAGATAGAAGGTTTCCACGCGGTTCAGATATTCGGTGGCATGGGGAATGTCGCCAATGGCCGCGTACAAGCTGGCTTCGCCCTGGACAAACTCGATGTCGGCTTCAAGCTGCCTGCGCACGTCCGGCGGAATCTTGGCGATTTCATTGAGCGCTTCAGTGTTGCGGCCACTCGCCATCAGCGAGAAAACCAATCCTTTCCATGCATCGGAGGCAAGGGAATGAGGAGGATTTGCGGAGATCTGTCCCTGCTGACTGTAGCTCTGATCTTGAAGCTGCGCTTGCTGAGGTGGCCATCCCACGAAGCTTGCGGAGGGAGCGGCAGAGCTCGAGACTCTCAGCAGACGAGCATTGCCGAAGTACCTCGCGTGGGCCGCTTGCCTGGACAGATGCGCATTGGGTGAGCCGGTATCGGGCGAGACGGACTGTGTTGTTGAAGGCACCGGGGCCGGTCCGCTATAAGGATCGGGGCCATACGAGGGCAACCGCGGCAGCTTGGTGGTCTTCTGGAACGGCTCGTAGTTGGGATCGAGCAGGTGCTGCAGGTCGGCCGCGGTTACGGCGCGGTGGGTGCGCGTATCCTGCTCGGGGTAATACAACGCATGAGCTAGCCTGTCGGTGGGAGAACTCGCGGGCATCGCAGCCAGCGAGGCGCGATAGAAATCGGCGGCGCGCTGATTGTCGCCGCGAGCCTGCTCGAAGCGAGCGGCGAGCGACAGAATCGCCGGGTCCCGCGAGTAGCGCTCCAGTGCCTGGCGCAGCCAAATCTCAGCCTGCGTCTTGTCATTGGCCGCCAGGGCCGCCCCGACCGCGCCCTGGAAGTCGCCCGCCGTGGCGTCCTGCATGGGAATGGTTTTGTAGAGCTTCAGCGACTCCCTGGCGCGGCCAACCATCGCATAACCGCCGGCCACTGCCTTGCGCACGTCGAGGTTGTCTGGAAAGGCCTGGGAAGCGGCATCCAGAATATCGACTGCGCGCTGCACGTTGCCATTGTCCATGGCCGCCCCGGCGCGGCGCACGCTCCAGTTGGCCCAGATGTTTTGCACCGTCTCCCGTTGTGCGACGGTCAGGTCTTTTCGGCCTCCCAAACGCATCAGCGCCGGATACAGGAGGCGGTCGTTTCCTGTGTTGAACAGCAGCCATGCGTTCTGAACCTCGATGTTGGCGGGAGGCTGCATCTTGAGTTGGCTGTAGTGAGCTTGCACGCGGCGCATGTATTCGGCAGCGCGAGCATTGTCGCCGAGGGCGGCGTAGAGGCTAGCTTCGCTCTGCACAAATTCAAAATCCGCTTCAAGCTGCTTGCGTATCGGCGCTGGAATCAGAACGATCTGCTTGAGCGTCTCGGCGTTGCGGTTGGTGGCCAGCAACGCGTCAATCAGGCCTTTCCAGGCGTCGACGCGGTCCGGGTGCAACCTCAGAATCTCCTGGTAAAGATCGTAGGCCTGCGTCGTATTGTTGCGCGCCAGATCGATACCCGCCAACTGCAACTGGAGCGACACGCTGGGCTGGCCTCCGGCCGCGATCTGCAGCTTGGCCGCGCGTTCCAGAAAGCCCTGGGCGATTTCAAATTGGTTGGCCCGCTGATAAACAGCACCGAGCATGGACAGAAAGGCGGGATCGGCGAGCGCCGCTTCGTAGGTGGCCGGCGGCATCTTCTGGACATCGGCGATGGCTTGATTGTCCTGGCCCACCTGGTGATGCGCGCTAATCATGCCCTCCCAGGCGGACAGGTTGCTCGGATCGTCGTTGAGTATCTGCGAATAAAGCTCTCCGGCCTGGTCGAAGCGCTTGGCCTCCATCAGGATTCCAGCGTACTGCAGCTTGGTATCCGCTTTGAGATGGGTCCCGTTGTCGGGAAACGGCAACGACAAGGCGAGGGCCAGCACCCGTTGCGCATCCGCGTTGCGATTCTCGGCATGATAGATGGTCGCCAGCGTGCGCAGGTACTCCGGGTCCCTGGCCAGCGCAACCTTGACCGGTCCAGGGATGCGGGCGGAGAGGTCGAGCGCCCTCTGGTTCCGGTTGTCGCGCGCATAGGCCAGAAACAGACCGCGCCAGGCTTCGACTGACCCCGGCTGAACCCTGACCAGTTGCTCGTAGACGCCCGCGGCGGAGGCATATTGCTGTTGCTTGGTCAACAGGCCGGCCAGTCCACTCAGAGCCTCGGCCGAGCGTGGGCGCATGACCAGCGCCGCCTGGTACTTGGCCGAAGCTACATCCATCTGATTGTTGTCAAAGGCCTGGGTAGCCTCGCCCATGGTGTACCAGAATCTTGAAGTCGCCAGCGCATCCTCGACGGCCTTCGCCTTGTAGCCGTTCTGTTCGGCCTGGGTCAGGTAGCTGATGGCTGCGGCAAAGTTGCTCTGCTGCATGCGCAGAAAACCCATGCCCGCCGCGATCCGCGCGTTTCCCGGCTCATGCGCGAGAATCGCGGTAAACAGCCTCTCCGCGTCTCCAGCCCTGTGTGCGTTGAGCGCCGCAAATGCGGCGCGCTCGGCTGCCGTGCGGGCAATGCCGGTGTTCATCTGCGCCAGCTTCTGTTCGTTTTCCTTCAGATGCCCGGAGAGCTCCGTATCCTGCGGATGATCCTTGAGATATTGGCGTGTCTCCGCCGCCGAGGCGGGATTCGCCGAATCCCAAATGAGTGCCTGGCGAAGAGCGGCCTGGGCGTTCGCATCGTTTGGATGAGCCTTGAGGATGCGCATGCCCTCGGCACGAGTTCTTCCGTCGTATGTGAGCATCGTCCCCAGCTCGACCGCAAAGCGTGGATCGCCTGGACTGCGATCTGGATTGCGATCCGCCAGTCCGCGCATGGCGGCAATGGCCGTCTGCTTGCCGTTGGCCGTGCCATAAAGGGTTTGGTAATAGGCCAGGGCGATATCCCCATCCGGCGGGTGATCTCCATACAGCCCCCGATAGATGCGCATCGCATCGTCAGGTTTGCCCTGGCGCGCCAGTTCGCCTGCATGGCGGAGCTGGTCGCTCTCGGTGCGCGAACTGGTCTGCGCCTCGATTTTCGAGATATTCGGATCGTTGGGGTTGATCTTGCGCAACCGCTCCAGTGCGTCGCTGGACTTGTCGATCGAGCCGATCAGCTTGAAGTCCTTGGCTAAGCCGGCCAGAGCTTCGGTGTTCCTCGGGTCGGAGAGAAGAATCTGCTGCCAAATCTGGATGGCCATGTCCGGCCGACCGCGCGACTCAAGGGCGTGTGCTTTCTCCACCAGGATGGCGCGTGTGCCCGTGGCAGTTGCAGGGATGGACTTTTTTTGAGCAAGGCCGATCTGGAGCGCCAAAAACAGGCAGCTCGCGACGATCGCAACTTTTCTCAAAGCCCCGCAGCCCGCGCTCATCAGCGTGTCCATTCTACGTTCAGTTCCCCGCTTGCGCCAAACCGAAATCTACCATCAAGATAGCCGGTTGCAAAGAGGGCAAGGTTCTGATCGTAATACGCCGTGTCCTTTCCGTACAAACCCGTCGACTGATCCCTCTGCTCGCTCATGCGAACGGTCTGCTTTGCGCTCACGCTTGAGTGGTCGGGGAAGGCCCTCAAATAAGGCAGCACCGCGGCAGAAAATCCCACAGGTCCATCTTGCGCCAATGGAATCCCCTGGTCACTGACCATTTGAGGGGGAGCATCATGATTGGCAAGGTAGACGCTCATGGCCGGGAGAGCGTTCAGTATCTGAGCGCGGGTCTGACCTTTGCCATCGGTCATGCCCGCCCAAAGGTAAACGCGGATGGCGTCATAGCTGCCACCGGGGGCAACGGTCTGATTGCCGCCCGCCGGCTGTGCGGTCGCAGCCACAGGCTGGACGGGCGTGGCCGCAGGCGGTTTGGCCGTAGCCGCCGGCTGTGCGGTCGTAGCCGCGGGCTGTAGGGTGGCCGGATAAAAGCCGTCGCCGGGAACATAGTCCACCCAATCCATGGCAAACCCGTGACGGGCACTCTGATCGAGAAAGCGCGGGATGTTGAGAGCGATCTGGCGCCACGGGCCTGCCGGGTCAACTTGAGCCAGCCGCTCAAAGAGGAACAACGGCATGTAGCTGGGATTCAGCGTCCAAACCTTGTCATGCTGGAATCCAACAGGGCCGGGTAACAGCAAGGGGCCGAAAGAAGGCAGGTCGGCGACCTCGCTTTTGGCAATCTGGTCCATCATCTTCCGGCCCAGGTTCGTGTAGACGGGAACCTTCCATAGCCGCCCGGCCTCGACCAGCGTGTAGGCCATCCAGACATCGGCATCTGAAGCTGGGTTAGCGTCGAGCGTCTTCCATTCGCCTTTGCCGGTCTTTCCCCACAGCCATGCGGGCAGATGGGCCTCCAGATCGCCGCCGGCCAGGTTGGCCTGGGTCCATGCCAGCACCCTGTCGAACGTGGCGCGATCGTTATCGGCCAGCGCAAAGAACATCGCGTAGGCCTGGCCTTCGGAAGTGGTGCGATCGCCCGTGGTGCGATCGATGACGCGGCCCTGCCCGTCGATGAAGCGCGCGGAATAGGAGTCCCAGAGCGACCAGGGACCCTGCTTGCACCCGCCGGTAGCGCTGAGCATCATCAAGGCCGCGATCAATATCCAACGCTTCCCTTGCCGGGATGTCCGAAGGCCCATCGCACGAGTCCTCAAGAAAAGGGTGAACGCGGCGTAGGTTCCCACCCGAGCCGCAAAAACAAATACGCGGCGAAGGTGGGGCGCCCATGACATCGCACGGTCAGCGAAGAACGCTCAGTTCCCTGATCCCAACTCCCTGCTCTTATTCGTCGATCATGTTCAACCGCGTTCTGGCTTTGCCGCGCAACCATTGCCTTGCCCAGAGAGCCAGCAAAAAGACCAGAATGAATACGATAATCGCGGCCACCCAAGGCACTTCCATGAACCACAGCGTCAACCATGTCCACCACGGCAGCACTCCCACATGATAGACCTCGGAGCCGATGCGGAACGACTCGAAGTGGGCTCCATGAAGAACCGCAACAGAGCCGGAGATATCGCTCGACTGCTGCACCTGGAGAAACGCGGCCATGAAGGGTTCAAAGGCGTTGGCGTCCTTGAGGTGGATGACCACGATGCTGCGATTGCCGATTGGGTCGAACGGGGACTTGATTCCCTCGATCATTGAGTCGGGAATGCCGGCGGCTGTCAGGTCGCCGGACTCGGTGTGCTCATCGGACCCGAGTTTCCACCAAGCATGATGCAGCATGGGAGCGAAGAATCCCTGCGTATCACGCACCTGGATCTTGCCGCTGCGCAGGGCAACGGGGAGACTGTTGTTGATCTTGTCGAAGCCAGGCTGGTCTCCTCCAGTCCCGATGACCAGGAAGTCGTTCGTGGCGCCCTGGTGCAACGCATCGGGTCCGGCCACAGTGACACGCAACACCGGAAAACCCGTCTGCCGGCCGAAGTGCCCCATCAGCGTGACAAAGATTTCGATCTCCTGCTCGGTGGGCTGAGGCGGCAGCACGACCGTGGTCTCGTTCAGGTCGGCAAGCCGCGTGAACGGGAAGCCGGCGTTGGCGAAGATCTCCAGGTTGGGCAACGGCGCGTAGTGAGGATAGCCGCGCAAATCCAGGTAGCTGTCACGCAGAATAGCGCCCTGCATGTTGATGGGCGTCGTGTCCTGGCAGCCGCTCTTCTTGAGCAACTGGAAGGTGAAATCGAAAGACAGAGAGTTGGAGAACGGGCGCAGATTCACTACCGGGACGGGCAGATCCTTCTCCGTCTTCCGCGCGTCCTCCTGGCCGGGAATCAGCGGGACCGAATCGAGGTATGCGTTGTTGACCCGCACCTGCATGCTGGAGATGGGGCCGATGGGAATCGAGTTGTACCGGTAGTCGAGCTTGAGGATGGCGTTGGGTTCCCGGGCGTTGTAGTAGAGGTCGGGCGCGATGCGGAAGTAAACGTTCAAGGGCGCCGTTCCGTCCCCTTGCAACTGCTCCGCGGTGGCGTAGTCCCACAAAGCGATCGTCTGATCTGTACGGGCCCAGCGCGGGGCTGCGTCGGGTTTCTGCTTTTCCGGCAAACTGAACGCGTTGATGTTCGCTTGCGCTCCGGAAAGCAGGTCCCCATGCATGGCCACGGCCTGGGCTGCCACCAGCAACTGGTCCGCATCGGCGCCGGCCACCACCAGAATCTTGCCGTAGGGATCGTTGGGGTTGGTACGCATGGCCACGGTGGGCGCATGGATGGAGGGCAGATCCACGCCCGCGGGTAGATTCGCCGAGTTCTCCGCAATGACGATCGCGTTGCCCTGGGGGATCGTCCCGACGAAAATCGGGAAGCGCATCGGCCGGCTCTCTGAGACGAGGCCGAAGTAGCTTGCCACCACGCCGGCGGCCTGAATGGCCTTGAAGGAGGGCGTCGATTCAAAGATGATGGGAATGGCCGGGGGTTGGACGACGGCCGGATCCAGGAAGGGCATGGGCAACTGCTTCACATCGTCGGCCAGGGGCAGCAGATCGCCCTCGATGTCGAGAAACGTGTTGCGAAGGACGTGAGCCCATAACGTGGTGTTGGCGGGGTCTTCGCAGACCATGGTGTAGTGGCCGATGAACTGGATGGTGAGTGCATTGTCATGCACCAGCAGCTCGGGCGGAATGGTGAACTCCGCGTCGGCATCCTGGCTGGACGAGCCCCCCAACTGACCCGGCGTGGGCTGGATCGTGGCGAACAACGTTCCATTCAAGATGAGCTTGATGTGGCTCAGTTGCGGAAGCAGGCTGGGTGAAAAAACATAATAGATGTGGATCTTGGCGGAACGCACCACATGCGTCTGAGGAAGCGTGAAGTAGATGGTGTGACTGCTGTCGATGCCATGCAGCTCGATCTGCGGCGAGCCTGCGTCGCCGAGTGTGAACAGATCGCGGAACTGGCCGGGAGGCGGCGGAGGCAACGCGCTGCCGTTCGTTGAACCGGGCTGTTGTATGCCGGGATTGAGCCGCGCCTCGCCCTGCACTGCGGATTGGACTGTGGTGGGAACCGGGGACAGAGCCTGGGACGAAGCTTGCGGCCGAGCCCGCGAAGGAGCTTGCCCTTGCGCGATGTGCGCGGCGCCCATCAGAACCACGCCCAGGGCAAAGATCACCGCGGAGCGAACCACGGAGAGTGAGGTGGGCTTCCTGACTTTCTTGTCTCCGCGGTGAACCAGGCTCTTGAAGGTCGCGCCCAGGCCGTGCATCGAGATCATGAAGATGCTGCCCATGCTGCGCAACACGTTGTCGTTCTTGCGGGACTCGCCCCAGCCCAGCCAGGAGTCCGCTCGGGAATATAGCACCATGGTCAGCACTTCCTGTTCGGCAATGGTTAAATCCTCAAACCGCACGCGCAACACCGAACCTTCCGAGGAGACCACGTATGCGGGGATTTCAGTAGGCGGAGCCGGGTGCGGAAAAGTGAGCCGCACCTGCGTATTCGGGCTCAAATCGACTGCCTCGGGGAAGCGGATGCTGGTGCCGCCCGAGGACATGTCGATGGTTTCTCCGGGGACTGGCCGCCCGTCTGGCAGCTTGGCATTGTGCGGGGTCACGATGTTGATTGTCTGCCCGGCGATCGGTGTTCCATCAGGCAACCTGGCAACCACCGAGGTTGCGATGTTGATGCGGACTGTGGTCCGCAACTGCTTCATCTCGCGCGCCACCGCAACGCAAACGCCCAATATGACGATGTTGAAGCAGCACCAGATCACGTTCATGAACACCGTGCCCGGCCGGTCCCTGTCCCATATGAAGAAGCGCGGAATCGCGACCAGCAGCCCGGCGATATTGAACAGCAGCAGAATCAGAAACGGCTGCGCGATCCTGGAGTCGAAGAAGGTCTTCTTCACCACTCCGCCCTTGGCCGTCACGTTAAACCTGCCCAGCTTGGGATTGATGAGCGCCATCATGGTAGGCAGCAGGATGTAGGGCGAGAGCACCGTCTCGTAAATCTCGTTCCAGAATGAATGCCTGTGCTCGCCCTGAATCCTCGAGTTGGTGACGTTTGAAAGCGCCAGGTGGGGCAGCGCGTAGGCCAGAATAGCCGCCCAATACCCTGGAATATTCGTGTGGTTGAGCAGCAGATAGATCAACGGCGCCGAGAGGAAGATCAGCCGCGGGACCGCATACAAAAAGTGCGACATTGCGTTGAAGTAGCACAACCGCTGGGGAAACTTGAGCCCAGGGGCGAACAGCGGATTGTCGATGCGCAGGATCTGGATCATGCCCCGGGCCCAGCGAATGCGCTGGCCGATATGGGCCGAGAGCCTTTCAGTGGCCAACCCCGCCGCCTGGGGAATGTTGATGTAGGCCGTGCCCCAGCCGTTCATCTGCATGCGCAGCGACGTGTGCGCATCCTCGGTTACGGTCTCCACGGCAATGCCGCCAATCTCGTCCAGAGCCTTGCGGCGCAGCACGGCACAGGAGCCGCAGAAAAAGGTCGCGTTCCAGAAGTCGTTGCCGTCCTGCACGACCCCATAAAACAGCTCGCCCTCGTTGGGAATCACATGGAACTGGCTCAGGTTGCGTTCAAACGGGTCGGGCGAATAGAAATGGTGCGGCGTCTGCAGCATGGCCAGCTTGGGATCGCGCAACATCCAGCCCATCGTCATCTGCAGAAAGCTGCGCGTGGGCACGTGGTCGCAGTCGAAGATGGCCACAAACGGCGAACTCATGCTTTCCAGCGCGGCGTTGATGTTGCCCGCCTTGGCATGTTTGTTGTCGCCGCGAGTCTTGTAGCCGGCTCCGGCTTCGAAGGCGAACTGCTCAAACTCCTTGCGCCGGCCGTCGTCCAGAATGTAGACGTGTATCTTGTCCGCGGGCCAGTCCATGTTCAGCGCGCCCAGGGCGGTGTAGCGCACCAAGTCCAGCGGCTCGTTATAGGTAGGAATCAGAACGTCGACGTGCGGCCATTCCTCGGTCGAGTCGGGCAGCGCCACGGGCGCCCTGCGCAGCGGCCAGACGGTCTGAAAGTATCCCAAAAAGAGAATGAGGAAGGCATAGACCTCGGCCAGAAGCAGGCTCATGATGAAGAATGCGTCCAGCGCGCCCCAATGGTTGGCCGGGTCGTGAAAAAACCGCACGGTCTCCGTGATGCGCCAGAATCCGTAGCGGAAGGTGCAGAAGATCGACATCATCATCAGCGAAAGCGTAATCAGATAGGAGTCGGAACTGCGCGATAGACCCATCGACAGCACCAGGATCAGCAGCCCCAGAACCGCCTGTTGCGGCCAGGTGAGCGGAAGAACGGCCAGGAAGTAAAACACCAGGGCCGCGGCAAGCAGGAAGACGAGGCGGAGGAATTTGGTAAAGATATTCTCCCCAGCCCCGATGTCCTGCCACAGGCCTGTTGCCGTCATCGTTCACTCCAACGTACGCCGCGATAGGTTGTGCTCGCGGGAGCGGAAAGGCTCTTCACCCACCCCGCAAGCGTACCAAAATCCTCGGCCACGCTGGAGTTGGGAGCGTAATCCATCACCGTCATGCCCTCAGCCAGCGCCTCGCTCATGGCGGGGGTGCGGCGGAGCGCAAAGGGCAGCAACCGGTCGCCCAGTTGCTCGCGGAGCACCTCGCGGACATCGAGATGCAGCGGCAGGGAAGGATCGAACTGATTCATGATGTAATAGAGCGGCGCCTTGTTGCCGGCGGCGCTGTTGTGCTGAAAGAAGTCGTCGATCGAGCTCACGCTCACCACGGAATTCATGTCGGGGAGCACAGGAACCAGAATCATGGGCGCCATACGCATCACCCGCCGGGTGGTTGCGCCGGAAGCGGTTGCCAAATCGACGATCACACGGCTTACCCCGCCGCGCGCAAATCGGGCGATCTCTCCGCTCAGCCCGCCCTGGCCGTTCGCGTCGGCGCCTGCCGGTTCGGGTCCCAGAGACTCCGGATCGATGGTCACCATCTGGATCGGCGCGTCGCTGTTGACGCCTGGAGGACTGAAGGTCCTCAACATTCCGGGACGCTGATCGCGTGCGCCGAAGAAAAATGGAAGCAAACCGAAGGCTGCGGTATCCACCAGCAACACCCGCTCGCCGCGGGCTGCCAGGGCACGGCCGAGCGTGGCCACCAGGCTGGTCTTTCCCACTCCGCCGGCCAGCGAAAAAATGGCCATCACCGGGGCGTGCGACGCCACCGGAGCCGGAGCCGCTTCAACCGTCGCTGGACCTCCCGCGAAAACACCCCGCAAGGCGAACCAGCGGGAGGCCAAACGATCGCGGGATCCCTGCAGGCTGTCCTCGGGAACATGCGGCAGCGAGGCTGGAGGTTGAGAGGTCTGGGGTGGAGGCTGAACGGGATTCTCCACGCGGTCGGGCATCAGCCAGGCCGGGCGGCCGGAACTCTCCCGCGAATCCACCGGCGTCCACGGGTTGCGCGGCTGCACGACAGGCTCTTCGCGCAAAGCCTCATGGTGCGGCGGAACTGGAGCCTGGGCTGAAGGCTGGACTGGTCCGCCAGAAAACGCCTGCTGCGGCGGAGCCGGGGCATAGACCTGAGGTTGCCTTTCGAATCCTGGATAATCGAAACGTTGAAACGGCGGCCGTGGCGGCGAAGGATCATACGGCGGGGCCAGCGGCGCCGGGGTTGAGGCGGGAATTGCAGTGAAACGGTCCGCTAGCGGCTGCTGCCAGACGGGCTGCTGTGTGGCTCGGCGCTCAGCCTGCGCCTCCGCTAGCTGTGCGGCAAATTGCGCGGCCCTCTGTTCCGCCGCTTCGGCTGCCAATCGCGCGGCCTGCTGCGCCGCCTGATGTTCTGTCGCTTCAGCCGCCCGCTGCGCGGCCTCTTGCGCCGCTCGTTGTTCCGCCGCTTGTGCGGCCAATTGTGCGGCCTCCATGGCTGCCTGATGTTGCGCCGCTTCAGCCGCCCGCTGCGCGGCCTCTTGCGCCGCTCGTTGTTCCGCCGCTTGCGCTGCCAATTGTGCGGCCTCCATTGCTGCCTGACGTCCCGCCGCTTCAGCCGCCCGCTGTGCAGCCTCTTCTACTGCGAGTTGAGCGGCTCGCTGTGCAGCCTCTTCTACTGCAAGTTGAGCGGCTCGATGTGCGGACTGTTGCGCTGCCCATTCCGCCTCGCGCTGTGCCTCGGCGGCACGCTCGCCTTCGGCCGCTCGCTGCAATTCAGCCGTCATCTCTCCGTGGCCCGATGCGCTGACCCGCTGGCGCTCGGATTCCGTAGCTTCCTGCACGCGCAGACGGGCGATTTCCCTGGTCAGCGCTCGCGAGGCCGAAAAATCTCGGTACTTTGCGCCATGCAGATTCGCCCAGGAATAAAGGGTAGCGACATCGTCCGGAGTAGTGTTCTGGTCACCCAGCCCTTTGTGATCTGACATTTGGCACCCTTTGACCTTCCGCCGCCGCCCTTTGGCCGATCTGGGGGTAAATAAGGCTTAGCGTACTCAAACTGAAGGTCTTTCAGCTGAAATCCTAGCCGCGCCGGTGTTGTCAGAACAATAACACTTGCACGCTTGCGTTCCTACCACTTTCTTGCCATGCGGCGAGTGGTAAGTCGCTTCATTTTCTTTGCCATGCGCAACCCCGGCGCACAACCGTGGCAACTCTTCCTCGAGTTCGATTACCATCCTACCTTTTAATGCGACCTTCACCGCACTAAATGGCTTGCCTTGGCGCTGGGGCAGCTCTCTGGGTACCGTTTCGGGAACCCGTGATCGAGTCATCCCGCTGGGCCAGCCAGGAGCAGAAGGCTGCAACCCTTTTCAAGCCCTCTCCTGTTTCTGAAAAGCAGCGGCCTCCAAGAGTTAGACTGTCACTGGCCTAGTACTGTGACCGCATGATTTGGTAATGGCCAGAATGTAGCGCCGGCCTCCTGGCCGGCTGTAGCGCGGACGTCCTCGTCCGCGCTTGTACATGATGAATTACCAATTCATGCGGTCTAACCGCTAGGTGACTTTCACACTTGATTTGACTCCGTGGCACTGGTGTAATGCATGGTTCATTTCAGCGCGTGAATGAACTCGGAGACCGGTTTGCGTTGGAGTCTGACCAGGCGCTAGCATAGCTGGGTTCGGAGCGTCGCCGCCAGGGGGATTACCCATCGATGAACGAGATCGAAACGAAGTCACTTCCGGAAAACGCCTACCAGCCGCTGCAACCAGGGGAATCCTACACTCCCATTGTGCCCGCGGACGCGAAAGAGCCGGAACTCACGCTGCGATCGATCGTTTGGGGCGTGGTGCTTTGCGTGATTTTCACCATTGCATCGGCGTACTCGGGGCTGAAGGTCGGGCAAGTCATGGAGGCGGCAATCCCCATCTCCATCCTTGCCATCGGACTGGCCCGCGTTTACAAGCGCCGCTCGAGTCTGCTTGAGAATGTCATCATCACGGGAATCGGCGGCGCGGCCGGCGGGGTGGTTGCCGGCGCCATTTTCACCCTTCCCGCGCTGTATATCCTCCACCTCGATCCACGCCCGGTGCAGACCATCTTCATCTGTCTGGCAGGCGGATGTCTCGGCGTTCTCTTCCTGATTCCGCTGCGGCGGTACTTCGTGCGCGAGATGCACGGCCTGCTCCCTTATCCCGAGGCGACCGCCATCACCGAGGTGCTGGTCACGGGAGAGAAAGGCGGTTCGCAGGCCAAGCTGCTGCTGCAGGCAACCGCCATCGCCGGCGTCTATGACCTGTTTGTCACTACATTTCAGGTGTGGAAAGAGTATGTGGATTTTCAGTTCGTGCCCTTGATGCATTCACTCGCGGATCGAGCGCGGATGGTATTCAGATTCGACGCCATCGCCTTCATCCTGGGTCTTGGCTATGTGATGGGTTTGCGCAGTTCCATGATTCTTTGCGCCGGCGGCGTTCTTTCCAATTTCGTTCTGGTCCCGTTGATCTGGTTCATCGGCAGCCACGTGGCCGGCTCCGTGTACCCCGCCGCGATTCCCGTTTCGCAGATGACCGCCGTCGATATCTACCGGAATTATGCGCGGTTCATCGGAGTGGGCGCCATTGCTACGGCCGGCATCTTCGGCATCATCCGATCGCTGAAGGTTGTCGCCGGATCGTTTGGCATCGCGTTCCGCACGTTCCGCCACGGCGAGGTTGCCCGGCCGGAGCGGACCGACCGCGATGTGCCCATGATTGCGATTCTTCTGGGCGTCGTCATCGGCGCCATCGGAGTGGCGGCCTTCCTTGGACAACTCCCGGTTTCCTGGACTTCGGTTTCAGTAGGTCTGGCGCTGGTACTTCTTTTCTCGTTTTTCTTCACCTCGGTGGCGGCGAACGCGATTGCGACCACGGCGCGTAATCCGGTGTCGGGAATGACGATGCTGACCATCATCATCTCCTCGGCCGTATTGCTTCGATTCGGCCTGTCGGGAACCGCCGGCATGTTCTTCGTCATGGCGATCGCGGGCATGGTATGCACGGCCTTGTCCGTCTCGGGCCAAACCATCACCGACCTCAAGGCTGGGTATTGGCTAGGCTCCACTCCGGCCGCGCAGGAGAAGGTCAAGTTCCTGGGCGTGATCGCATCGGCGATTGCCGTCGGATTGACCATCGTCATGCTGGCCCACACGTTCCAGTTTGGCGAAGCTCTGCCCGGAGATCTGCGGCCGGTTCTGGCATCGCCGCAGGCATCGATCATGAAAGCGCTGGTGGAGGGATTCATGAGCCACCAGCCTGTCGCCTATCTCTTGTTTGGCGTGGGAGCGATGGTTGCGCTGATCCTGGAGATGCTCGGCCAGCCTTCTCTGATCTTTGCCCTGGGCATGTATCTGCCGCTTGAACTGAACACGCCGGCTTTGGTCGGCGGATTCCTGTCTCATTTCCTGAACAAGCGTTCAGAAAGGATTGGCGGCAGGCAGGGCAGCAGGATTCGCGAGAGAGGCGTGATCATCGCATCGGGACTGATGGCTGGCGGCGCGCTCGGAGGCGTACTGGGCGCGGCCTTGCGGCTCTTCCCCGCATATCGCGAGGATCTGATCAAGACCCCCTTCTATTCTTACGATCCCGTCTCTCAATCCGTTTCCGCACTCATGTTTGTTGGCCTCTGTGTATACGTCTGGTTCGGTTCCGTGAAGAGGGAGAAGGAGATCTGATGGACCAATTAGGGATGTTCGTTGCTGACGCTGTGCTCGGGATCGATACGCTCTGGGGCGGTGACGTGATGTGCCCCTCGGGCACGGGGCGGTTTATTGCCGATTCCTGGTTTTCCGATGAGCCTCTACCCGCTGCCTACACGCATCCGGCGGCCGCGCGCCTGCGGGAATCAGGTGGCGTCTCCGGCGAGAACGTAGATCGGGAGGCAGTTGAACAATACCTGCGTGAGGTGAACCTTCCCAAAGCGATCGCCGGGATTGGTGAAGAGGCGGCAAAGATTGAGGGGACGCGCCAATCTTACCTGACCGGACTGGCGGTTTCTCTCGATACCATGTGGGACCTCGCCATGGAAGTCCTCGGCAAAGGTGATCCGGTGCCGTACGCGCGCGCGGTCGAGGCGTCGACGGGGAAGCAGCCTGAGCCTTCAAGGCCTGAAGCCAAGCGGGACCGCGTTGTCGATTTGCTGGGCCGCGGCGGGTATCATTCGTCGAATCCAGACGGGCTGTTGGCGGCCGTCGATGCCTGGCGTCGGGATCGCGTGATTCCAATGGCATCGGTGCGCGGTCTGGGCGCGGCTGTGATCGCGCATTTTGATAACCTGAGCGCGAAAAACCTGTTGCCGTACCTGCCCCCGGAACTTGCGCGCGTACCCCGAGCGAACATCGACTTCCTCCCCATCAAGGACGCCTGGTTTTCCGGTTCGATGAACTACATCGGGCGGGCGCGGAACGCTGACGGCACTCCGCAATACGAGGCGAACTACGAGATCAATGCTTCGCTGCAGATTACGTTCCCGGAGTTTGAACAACTGGTAAGCCACGAGGTTGTGCCAGGGCACGTGACCACCTTTGCCTACCTGCAGGACTTGTACGTCCGCGGGAAGTCAGGCTTTGAGGCTACGGTTCTGACCATGAACACGCGCGCCGCCACCCTGTTTGAGGGAATTGCCAACAATGCGATTCTGATCGCGCATGGCGTCACCGAAGTGGACCAGTTGCCGGACGAAGACATGCAGATCGGCGTGTTGCTGGCCCTGTTGCAGGATGATGCCAAGAACCAGTCGTCCTATCTGACCTGGGGCGAAGGCAGACCGCAACCGCAAGTGGCGGCCACGTTGCGAAATGATTTTCTGGTCACTGAAGAACGCGCCGACAAGTTATCGGGCGCCTGGGGACGGCATCCCCTGCTGGGCAGGATGTATCTCCCGGCGTACCGCGCCGGCACAGAGAAGGTTGCTGAACTGAGGCGAACTTACCCCGCGGACCGAGTGCTTCCGGCGATCTACGGATGCAACGGATTAGTCGACATCCAGACCGTCGATCGGATATTGAAAGGCTAGAAGCCATCTGACGGCCAGCCCCAGCTCGGACCGCCAACCGGCAACTGTCAATGTGAAGTTGCACGCCAAGGTGGAAACCTTGACGGGCAAGCTGCCACTCTCCGGATTGCCGCCTTCAATTCCTTGGTGAAATTGGCAATCACAGGCGGTTGTGATCTGAGGCACATCCAGACGATCGTCGAGAGGTTCAAAGTTCCATTCGGACATTTTATGGGGGTAATGCACTGCGGATCGCGCTGAATTTCGAGCGCGGCCTGGACTTTTGCCGTCCAAGCGAGGCCCCCTCGACCACGCTCTTTTTCATCCTCTTTCCTCTCCTGAGATAGTGTCCAGAAACCGAGGAAGGTCTGGTTCGCGCCCTCTCAATTCGGCCATTCCGGAGGATGCAGTCGGCGATTCTCCCACGATCCCCAAACAAAAGCAGGAATCCTGTGCCCAGCGGTCAACGCATCGACCTGCCGGCGACGCCGTGCCTGAAGAGGAGGAATGATGCAGAGTGTCGCGGATGAAGTTCTGGATGCTCACGAAAGGCAACTGATCGCCCAGACCATTGCGGAGCACGAGGGCCGTCCCGGAGCGCTGCTGGGAATCCTTGAAGCGGTTCAATCCGCCAATGCGCATAAATTCCTTTCGATGGAGTCTTTGCGTTACATCGCGGAGGAGACCGGATGGCCTCCGGCAAGGGTGTATAGCGCCGCAACGTTTTTTGCGCTGTTCAACCTCGATCCGCAAGGCGACAACGTGATCTGCGTCTGCCGTGGGACAGCCTGCCACACCCGAGGTTCGCGAGATTTGCTGGCCAAGCTTTGCCTGGACCTGGGCCTGACCGGCCAGGATTTGAGCGAGACCAACGATGCCGACAAGCTGGCGCTCACCACACCCGACCGCAAGTTCACCATTCGCACGGTTGCCTGCTTCGGCCAGTGCGCGCTGGCGCCCGTGGTTGAAGTGAACCACCACATCCTGAGCCATGTGAATGAACGCACGCTGCAGAGGGAAGTGAAAGCTCTGAAGCAGGGGAGGAAATGATGCCGCGGATTCAGGATATTGGTGCGTTCAACGCGGTGCGTGAATCCGGGCTTGCCAAGCTGTTGCCGGCCATTCCACGCCTGGCGGTCGGCATGGGAACCTGCGGCCGGGGCAACGGAGCGGAAGAAGTTTACCATGCCTTGAATGAGGCGATTGAACGCAGCGGGCAGGATGTGCAGCTCGTTGGCGTGGGCTGTTTCGGTTCCTGCTTTCAGGAGCCTCTGGTTAATGTTCGCCTTCCGGGGGTTCCGCTGGTGATCCTGCGGCGCGTGCGCACCAACGATGCGGCCCGCATTCTCGAAAGCCTTTCCACCAGGGTGATGCCACCCGATCTGATCTACTGCAAGATCGAGGAATGGGATCACATCACCGGGTACGTGAAATACGGCCAGGGTTATCCCGAGATCGCGCCGTGGAATGCGATCCCCTTTTTCAAGGGTCAGAAGAAGATCGTCCTGCGGAATTGCGGGCTGATCAATCCCGAAGACATCGAGGAATACATCGCTGTGGGCGGATATCAGGCCCTCTATAAGGTGCTGATCGACGGACGCGGCGAGAGCGTGATCGAGCAGATCAAGGCATCCCGGCTGCGCGGACGCGGGGGCGCCGGCTTCCTTACCGGCAACAAGTGGGATTTCCTCGCCAAGGCCAAGGCGGACACAAAGTACATGATCTGCAATGCCGATGAGGGCGATCCCGGCGCCTATATGAATCGCAACGAGATTGAAGGCGATCCTCATTCGCTGCTGGAGGGGATGATCGTCGGCGCGTACGTGACCGGCGCAACCGAAGGCATCGTCTATGTGCGCGCCGAGTATCCCCTGGCGGTCCGCCGCCTGACCCGCGCCATCGAACAGGCACGGGAGTACGGACTGTTGGGCAAGAACATCCTGGACCGCGGATTCAACTTCAATATCGAACTGGTGCAGGGCGCCGGGGCCTTTGTTTGCGGAGAAGAAACGGCCCTGATCGCGTCGCTGGAGGGCTTTGCAGGCAGGCCGCGTCCTCGCCCGCCGTTTCCCGCACAGAAAGGGATGTGGGGCAAGCCGACCAACATCAACAACGTTGAAACCTGGTGCAACATTGCTCCCATCGTGAGCCGCGGCCCGGCATGGTTTGCCGAGACCGGCAGCGTGAAGAGTCCTGGTACGAAGGTCTTCTCCCTTGTGGGCAAGATCCAGAACACCGGGCTGGTGGAAATGCCGTTGGGCACTCCGCTCAAGAGCTTTATCTACGACATTGGAGAAGGCGCCGTAGCCGGACGCCGCGTGAAGGCTGTGCAAACCGGCGGACCTTCCGGCGGTTGCATTCCCGTGGAGATGCTCGATACCCCGGTGGACTACGAGAGCCTGGCGCAGATTGGCTCCATCATGGGTTCCGGCGGCATGGTGGTCATGGATGAAGACAATTGCATGGTCGATGTGGCCCGCTACTTCATTGAGTTCACCCACTCCGAGTCCTGCGGCAAATGCGTGCCGTGCCGGGTGGGGCTGAACAAGGCGCTGCGCATCCTGAATGCGATCACCGAGGGCAACGGAACTCCGGAGCACCTGGGTCTTCTGGATGAACTGGTGCGGATGATTCGCGAAACTTCGCTCTGCGGACTGGGTCAGACGGCGCCGAACCCCGTACTCACCACCATTCGCCACTTCCGCGAGGAATACGAAGACCATATTGTGGCCAGGCGTTGCCGAGCCGGCGTTTGCCAGGAACTGGCGCTGTCTCCCTGCGAAAACAGTTGTCCGCTGCGGATGAACATTCCGCGCTTCCTGGAGCTTTATCAGGAGGGCCGGATCGACGATGCTTTCGAGTCGGTGATTCTCGACAATCCGCTGCCTGCCTCGACGGGCCGGATCTGTCAGCATCCCTGCGACAATCGCTGCCGCCGCCAGTCGTTCGATGAGTCGGTGAATATGCGCGAAGTGCACCGCTATATTGCCGATGCGATCTATCAATCGGATCGCTTTGAGCCGATGGTCGAACGGATCGCGGCGCGCAAGCTCCCGCCGACGGGCCGCAAGATTGCCGTCGCGGGCTCAGGCCCGACGGGGCTGACGGCTGCCTTCTATCTGGCCATGCTGGGTCACGACGTAACCATCTTTGAGGAACACGGCGAGGCCGGAGGAATGCTCCGCTTTGCCATCCCCGAGTATCGGCTGCCCAAATCCGTGCTGCGGCGTGAGCTCGATCTTATCGAGAGAATCGGCGTCAAGACGGTGTTCAACACCAGGGTGGGATTCGATCTTCCGTTGAACGAGTTGGCAAGCCGGTTCGATGCCGTCTTCCTGTCCATCGGAACATGGAAGGAATCATGGCTCCATCTTCCCGGAACGGAGCTGAAAGGCGTCTATACCGCTCTGCCGTTCCTCGAATCGGTGGCTAAACGGGAGCAGGTCTTTCCCGGCTCGCGGGTCACCATCGTCGGCGGCGGCAACGCGGCCATCGACTCCGCGCGGACTGTGTTGCGCATGGGCTCAAGCGCCACCATTCTTTATCGACGCGAGCGCAAAGACATGCCCGCCATCGATGAGGAGATTCAGGCGGCCGAAGAGGAGGGCGTGCGCTTCGTCTTTCTGGCCGCGCCCCACCGCATCCTCGGCGGCGGAGACGGAAACGTCAAGGCGATTGAAATCGTCAAGACGCGCCTCGGCGAGTACGACAAGTCTGGAAGGAAACGCCCCATTCTTACCGATGAAGTGCAGCGCTTCGAATGCGACAGCGTGATCCTTGCCGTGGGCGAGACCTTCGATCTGGACTTCTGCCGCGCCTCCGGCCTGGAGCTCAAAGAGGAAGGAACCATCGTGGTGGATCGCTTCACGCTCGAGACCAGCCGTCCCGGTTTTTATGCGGGCGGAGACGTCATCACCGGCGCATCCAACGTGTCCAACGCCATGGGCGGCGGCAAGCAGGCGGCGCGCAAGATCGACGAACGCCTGATGGGCGAACAGCGGTGGGAGAAGCTCTTTCCGGAGTTCGCATACAGCCGCCAGGCGCCGGGTGAGCCCAGCCTCAGCCGTCGTCACACGGCGCACGATGTGCCCGCAAAGGTCCGCGTCCAATCCCAGGAAGAAGTCGTTGCCGGTCTCAGTTCGCAAGAGGCGCTTGAGGAATGCCGCCGGTGCCTTCGTTGTGACCTGAGAGTCGCCGTCAGCGCCAATTGAATGGACCAAGTGAATGGACCAATTGAATGGAAAGGAGAGCCCCATTGCCGAACAAAACAATCTCCCTTCGAATTGATGGCGAGTTGGTCACTGCTCCCGAGGGACAAACGATCCTTGAAGCGGCCCGCGCCAACGGCAAACAGATCCCGACGCTCTGCTATCTGAAGGGACTGAGCGCGGTGGGAGCATGCCGCGTGTGCATGGTGGAGCTTGCCGGCGCCGATCGCCTCCTGCCGGCCTGCACCACTCCCATCCAGGAGGGCATGTCGATCAAGACCTCCTCGGCCAAGCTTTTGCTTTACCGGAAGATGGCTGTCGAGCTGCTGCTGGTGGAGCGCAACCATATTTGCTCGGCGTGCGTGTCGAACGGCCATTGCGAACTTCAGTCGATGGCGCAATCGCTGGGCATCACCCATGTGCGCTACTCCTACAACAATCCGCGCCTTCCCGTGGATATGACGCACGATCGCTTCGTCCTGGACCACAATCGCTGCATCCTGTGTACGCGCTGCGTGAGGGTGTGCGCCGAGTTGGAAGGAGCGAATGTGTGGGAGGTAGCGTCGCGCGGCATCCACTCCCGGATTGTCAGCGATCTGAAGGACAACTGGGGACAGGCGAAGAACTGCACCGGCTGCGGCAAATGCGTCCAGGCGTGTCCCACCGGCGCGCTGGCGGAAAAGGGCTTTTCGGTTCACGAAATGGTGAAGCAGAGCGATTCCGTTACCCGCCTGGCCTTGCAACGGGCAGGTCAGATGAAGGGCGCACGGTAACGGTTACCTGGGTTTGGCGCGGAAGGAGGAGAAACTTTGGATTACTGCGCTCCCAGATGGAGCACAATCGAAATCTTGTTTCTTTCTAGTTCTGTGACCGTGTGATTTGGTAATGGATGGAATGTAGCGCCGGTCTCCTGACCGGCTGTAGCGCGGGCTTCCCAGCCCGCGCTAGCACCCCTCATAGCACCATTTCATCCGGTCAGAGACCTAGTTCTTGGAATGATTCCCTTTGGGTTGTGGCGGAGCAGCCAGCACGCAACGGATCAGCTACGCGGTGGGGTAGGCTCTACGACACCTCTGCAGTGCGTTAAAGTTGTGCTGTGCTCTACCGTCTTTACACCGCGCAGGACTTCGCTTCGCTGTATGCGATCGAGGAGGTCTGTTTCCATGTGCCGTTTCGTTTTAGCCGGAGATATATGCGCCTACTCGTCAGCCGCTCGAATGTGGCGACCTGGATCGCGGAGGAGGACGGGCGGATGGAAGGCTTCGCCATAGTTGAGTGGGCGCGGGAGTCGGGCGGCGTAATCGGCTACATTCAAACGATTGAAGTTGCCCCGGACCGGCGCAACCAGGGCGTTGGCGGAGAACTGCTTCGCCGCATTGAGGACTCAGTGCGCGCTGTGGGCGCTCAGGCAATCTGGCTTCATGTGGATGCGGAGAATGCCCGCGCCATCCGTCTCTATGAGTTGCAGGGCTATCGCTGCGAGGGCAGGGAAGAGGATTACTATGCACCCGCACATGCGGCGTTGATTTATGGAAAGCCGCTGGAGTCTGAGCCGGCAAGTTAGCTGGCCAGTGACCCGGCGCAACGGCGAAAGACCCTGCATTTGCCGATGCGGCTAGAATGAAGATAGACCCAATGTCCATAAGCAATCCAAATCTTCCCAAATCGATTCTGGCGTTCCGGGATTACTCGACCCAGATGTTCGTGCACGATCTCTTGGCGGGGATCACTGTGGGGTTGGTCGCTCTGCCCCTTGCCATGGCCTTTGGCATTGCTTCCGGGGTGACTCCACAGGCGGGCCTATACACGGCGGTCGTGGCCGGCTTCCTCATCTCCGCGCTCGGCGGGTCGCGCACCCAGGTTGGTGGGCCCACCGGGGCCTTCGTGGTCATCGTGGCGGGCATTGTGGTTCGTTTCGGAATGAGCGGCCTGGCCATGGTGACGCTGATGGCAGGGATTCTGCTGCTGCTGATGGGCCTCACCGGCCTTGGCGCTGCCGTCCGATTCATTCCCCGGATGGTCGTCATCGGGTTTACCAATGGCATTGCCGTGCTGATCGCCTCCACGCAGATCAAGGATTTCTTTGGCCTGCGGACAGGAGCGGTTCCCAGCGAGTTTCTGCCCCGCATGAGGTTGCTCGTCGCCCATTTTGCCAGCCTGAACTTGTCGGCGCTCGCGCTGGGCTTGGGCACTCTGGCGATTCTGTTGTTGCTGCCGCGCTTCACCAGGCGCATTCCCGCGTCGATTGTGGCCCTGCTGGTCTGCACCGGGGTGAGCGTTCTGTTTCACCTGCCGGTGGAGACCATTGGCAGCAAGTTCGGCGGGATTCCGCGCGGGTTGCCGCCCTTTGCAATACCCGATTTTCACGCTGAGCACATTCTGCCGTTGATTCCCTCGGCCTTCACGGTTGCGGTGTTGGCGGCGCTGGAGAGCATGCTCTCGGCCGTTGTGGCCGACGGCATGACCGGCGACCGGCACAACCCCAACGTGGAGCTTGTGGCGCAGGGAATCGCCAACATGGTCTCTCCGCTGTTCGGTGGTATTCCAGCCACCGGAGCCATCGCGCGCACTGCCGCCAATATTCGCTCCGGTGCGCGATCGCCCGTCTCCGGCATGGTGGCTGCGCTTACTCTGCTGCTGATCCTGCTGGTGGCCGCACCCCTGGCCAGCTATATTCCTCTGGCCACACTGGCCGCTGTGCTGTTTGTAGTGGCTTACAACATGGGCGAGTGGAATGAGATCGGCGCCATCTTCCAGATGGACCTGGCGGCCATCTCAGTATGGCTGGTCACCTTTGCCCTGACAGTTTTTGCCGACTTGACCGTGGCTGTCGGCGTGGGACTCGCGCTGGCGGCTCTTCTCTATATCTACAGGATCGCCGACACCACGACCGTGGCCCCGGTAACCGATGACTACATTCGCGACGGACTGCCCCATGTGCTGCAAGGGCGCATCGTGCCCGCGTATGTAACGCTGCTGCGGATTCACGGGCCATTTCTGTTCGGCACTACTGAAAAGCTTGTTGAAGCTACGGTGAACCTGGAGGCGTTTGCGCCGGTTGTGATTCTGCGCCTGCGCAATATGACGGCGATTGACGCTACCGGTATCCACGCTATCGAGAAGTTTGCCCGGCGTCTGCATGAATCGCAGAGAACTTTGGTGCTCTGCGGCGCCATGCAACAGCCGTCCAAGCTCTTGAGCGGAAAGCGCTTCCTGGATTGCGTCGGGCGCGAGAACATCATGCCCAATGTTCAGGCAGCGCTGGACCGGGCGAAGGAAATCCACTTGGAAGATGGCCAGCTCCCGGTCGCCGGCTAGTTCTTTGGCCGTATGAAAATGTTCCTTTTGGAAATGTAGCGCCGGCCTCCTGGCCGGCTGTAGCGTGGGCCTCCCGGCCCACGCTCGTTCATTGGATAGAACATCTTCTCCCGGTCGCCGGCTAGCCGGGTGTTTGGAACTCCCGGTCGCCATGAGTCGAATCCGAAGAGCTCAAAGCAAAGAGTCGCCGCAACCGGTGCAACAACTAAGATTGTGGCGAGCTATAATTCCCAATGCTTTAGAAAACAGTAGAAGAGGCGGGCAATGAGACAGACTTATAGCATCTGGGCGCCAAGTATCACGATGGTATTGATGGCGACGCTTTCAGGTTTGGCGCAAGATACGCGCACGGTGACCGAACCTGTGCTGCCAGCAACATGCACCAAGCTGCTCGCAGAGAAGTCGGGAGACGGCGAGAAGCTGGCTGAAGTCTATGAGAAGACGACCGATACAGCCCGGATCCAGAAGGCTCTGGATGCATGCAAGCCGGGGATGGCTGTCGAGCTGGCTCCGGGCGACAAAGGGAATGCGTTTCTGTCCGGTTCGCTGGACATGCGGGAAGGGGTGGCGCTGCTGATCGACAAGGGCGCGACACTCTATGGCTCGCGCGATCCTAAGGACTATGATCCCAACCCGTCCGGAGACGGTCCGCTTCTTTGCGGCACGATGACCGATGTGAGCTCGGCCTACATTACGGCCGGGGATGCGGCCAAAAGTGGGGATGCGGCCAGGCGTCCAACGATGCCCGCCTCGCCTCGGGGCCGATTTTGCAAGCCGCTCATCACCGTGAATGTGAAGAACGCCGCGATCATGGGCGACGGAGTGATTGATGGACGCGGCGGTGCGAAGATCGTCGGGCACGATTACAGTTGGTGGCAGATGGCGCGCACCGCCGAACCAAAGCAGTTGCGCTATTTCAGCACACGGCTGATTACGGCAAACCACGCGGACGGCTTTATCCTGTACCGCATCACGCTCCACAATTCGCCGAACTACCATGTCTCGGTGAGCAATACGGACGGCTTCACCGCGTGGGGCGTGCATCTGCTCACGCCAACAGTTCGCGGCGCCGATGCGCGCAACACCGACGGCATCGATCCGGGAAGCTCGACCAACATTACCATCGCCAACAGTTGGATCGACAACGGCGACGATAACATTGCCATCAAGACCGGCATAACCCACATGAGCGTGCTCAACAATCATTTTTACGACGGGCACGGAATGTCCATTGGCAGTGAAACCTTCACTGGCGACAGCTTTCTCCTGGTGGCTGGGTTGACAGAGGAGAACACCACCAGCGGCATCCGCATCAAGAGCAATGCGGCGCGCGGAGGTCTTGTGCATGACCTGACCTACGAGAACATCTGCATGAAAGGCGTTGCCATCCCGATCGCCATCAGCCCGTTCTACAACAACGGCACAGTGGAAGGATTTGTGGACCCCGGCGTTGTAGGCGACCGCATACCGGACTACAAGGCCATCACGCTGCGCAACATCGTTTCCCTCACGCCGGGCGATGTGCTCATCGCCGGCAAGGACGCCGCGCACATGACAGAGATTACGCTCGACACTGTCACCATCAAAGACATCAAGCCGGAGCAGGTGCATTCGCAGTACACAAAGGCGGCCATGGCTCATGTCAACTTTGATTTGAAAGGGACGGGCGTTGAGGTCACCCCTGCCCCGCCGCTTCCGGCGATGAACAATGCTCCGGGCGCCTCGCTGATCGCGGTAGATCCACTAACCAAGTTGGGGCAGTGTGTCGGGGCCTTCCCGCCCATGCAGTGACGGCTTTCCGGAGAGTGTATATTTGTCCTACCCTTGCTGAACAAGGTGGGACATCTGAATTCGCTGGCGGGAGAGCCCGGTGCCTGGAATAGATCTGGAGTGGACGCACAACCGCAAAACGTATTGAAAGACCTGGCATCCGATCGGGAAGGAATGCAGATCGACGAGCGCCTGACATTTCTCAATGAGATGCAACTGCCGGCGGTGATTACGGCCATCCACGGCGAGCCGCTGGTGGAACTGCTCGCCGCGCGCAGGGAACCGCTGGCGGCAATCCTGCGCCATTATGGAGCCATTCTCTTTCGCGGGTTTGGGTTGAGAACGGCTGAGGAGTTTCAGGCTGCGGCGGCAGAGTGCTTTGGAGATGTGCTCCGGCCCTATGTGGGCGGGATCAGTCCGCGCGCAAAAGTCACAGCCGGCGTGTATGAATCCACGCGCTTTCCCAATTACCTCCGGATTCCGCAACACAACGAGATGTCCTATCTGCCCGATTCCCCGCGTACTCTCGCGTTCTTCTGCGAGGTTGCGCCTGGGAATGGGGGTGAGACTCCGCTCGCCGATTCGCGGATAGTCTACGAGCGGATTCCCGCGGATATACGCGAGCGGTTCGAGCAGGCCGGCATTCGCTATTCCCGTTACCTGTACGGGCCGCGCTGGAATCCCCTCAACCGGCTCTTCAACTTAATCTCCGAGCTGCACACTTCGTGGATGGAAGCATTTGCAACCGGCGATCGGGCGGTGGTCGAGCGGGTCTGCGCCGATCAGGGCGGCTCGGTGCATTGGGACTGGGAACAGGGAGCGCGCATCACCAACGATCTGCCGCCGGCCCGCCTGCATCCTCAGACGGGGGAAAAAGTCTGGTTCAACCAGGCTGCGTCGTTTCTGGCCACGCCGCAATCCACGGGCCTGCCGCGCTGGCTTCTTTATACCGCGGCGCATCCGTTCCCGCATCGAAGGCCCTTCCACGCCACTCTCGCCAACGGAGACCCGATCTCCCACTCCCAGGTCAGCAGGATCAACGCGGCAATTGAAAGCGCGACAGTAAGGTTTCCCTGGCAGCGCGGCGATTTTCTCCTCGTGGATAACTACCTGGTGAGTCACGGCCGCATGCCCTTCAAGGGCGATCGCCGGATCCTCGTGGCCATGCGCTAAGGGAAGCCGGTCGTCCAACCCCTCACCTTGTTGTGAAAGCGGTTTCGCAATCGCTGGGAGCGATGGAGAGTTTCATCCCCAATGCGCGGAGAACTGAGGACAACGTCTCGAAGGTGGGGTTGCCTTGCTCGGAAAAGGCTCGATACAAGGTTTCCCTCTGGATCCCGGCATCCTTGGCCACTTTGGACATTTGCCGGGCCTGAGCTACGTTTTTGAGAGCTTTCAGGAAGGCCTCAGGGGAGTCTTCGATTGCTGCATTGAGGTAAGCCGATGCCTCAACTGGGTCCAAGAGGGCCGTTAAAAGAGACTGGCGGTAGGAGATCGTCTTAATTGTCATGTACCCTCCAAAACTTCTTCGCCATGCGAATATCTTTTTCCTGTCCTTGTTTCGAACCGCCAAGCAGCAGATGGATTTGCGGCCCGATCTGTCCGAAATACGCCCGATAGCCGGGGCCGAAGTCCAGTCTCAGTTCGGAGACGCCTTCGCCGACTTCTCGAACGTCGCCAAATAGCCCTTCTTCAAGGCGGTCAATACGAACGCGGACCCGGGCTCTGGTTTGCACGTCAAGGCTGTTCAGCCATTCGGTGAACGGCTCTCGCCCGGATTCCTCCTGGCAAACGAGAATCTCTCTGGGAGTAGCTTCCAAATTCGTTCACGGGCCACGGCCCTGCGTGATTTTTAAGTCACACTCTAGCGTAGCACCGTCCTCGACGGTTTTCAAGTAAAGGTCAAGGATCCATCGCACCGGTGCTGGAATGCGGCGACGGCTGTCACAGTGTTGGGGTATGGGCTCCCAGCTCCCAAAGCGAGACATGGGGCACCCGGCCGCCGTTGCGGCAAAATGCGCTTGCACCTTGAATCCACCCAGCCGGCAATTGTGGTGTAGCATTTGTTCACGATGGAGAGGGCTTCTTCGATGAGCGAGATCGTCTTTGAAGTGCGCGAGGACGAAGTCGATGGCGGCTATACGGCCAACGCCCTCGGTTACGGCATCCATACGCAGGGAGATACTTTGGAAGAGTTGCGCGCGATGGTCAAAGACGCCGTCCAGTGTTACTTCGACGAAACGATGGATGCTCCGAAGATCATCCGTCTCCATTTTGTGCGCGATGAAGTCCTGGCCTGATGAGGCTGCCTCGCGACGCATCTCTCTCAGATTCGATGATTGGTGACCAGGCCAACCGCCCATGGGATTGACTTTATGCCGACCGGGTGGTATTACTTTTTTGAAAACGTAAAGGGGACGCATGGAATCCGCATTGAGCATCAAGGGGCAGGCGACCATTCCGAAGACGATTCGGGAACACCTGCAACTGAAACCGGGAGACCGGGTCAAGTTCTTCGTGCATCCGGACGGCAGCGTGGTGATTTTGCCGAAGCTGCCCACATCGGCTTTGCGGGGCATCGTCTCATCGCGGCGCCGGCGGCCTGCCACTCTGGATGAAATGCGAGAAGCGGTTGCGGCAGGCGCGTCCAAGGGCATAAAGCGCGGCAAACTCCGGTGAGGGAGCGATGAACGGGCTCGATACAAATATTCTCATCCGCTACCTCACACAGGACGACCCGATCCAATCGCCAAAGGCAACAGAGATCATAGAACTGCGATTTACGCGGGAGCATCCCGGCTTCATCAGCCTGGTAACGATGGCTGAAACAGTGTGGGTTCTTGGGAGCGTGTATGCATTGCCGGACCGGGAGATCGCCGATACTGTAGAGCGCATGCTTCAGGCCGATACGCTAGTGGTTCAAAACGAACAGCAGGTGTACACGGCGATGGTGGCGCTCAGACAGGGATGGGGCGCGTTTGCCGATGCGCTGATTGGAGCCTTGGGAGCGTGGGCAGGATGCGACAGCACTCTAACGTTCGACAAGAAAGCGCTGCGGCTTGCGGGATTTGAGCTTGCGGGATGAAGTCCTGGCCTGATGAGGCCTGTGCTATACTTTGATTGAGGTTAATCAATCTTCATCAATGGCTACTATCAATCGGCTTCCGATTACGAAGGCGCGCATCAATCTCGGACAGATTGCCCGACGGGCCCACAATAACAACGAATACTTCATCCTGGAGAAGGATGGGATTCCTGTCATTGGGATCATGGCAGCCGACGAGCTGGAGGATTATCTGGAATTGCGCAATCCAAAAGTCAAGGCTTCGATCGCGGCGAGCCGCAAGGACCACACTGCCGGTAAGACTCGACCTGCTGGGAGACTGCTGGCTGAATTAAAGCGGAGCGCGGTTCGGAAGACGGCCTAGTTCTTTGGCCGTATGAAAATGTTCCTTTTGGAAATGTAGCGCCGGCCTCCTGGCCGGCTGTAGCGTGGGCCTCCCGGCCCACGTTCGTTCATTGGATAGAACATCTTCATCCGGTCACGGACCTAGCTTGACCGTACCCCTGAACGCGAAAACGTATTCCGTTGTCACTACAGCGCACTTTGACCGGATGCTGAAGAAACTGGCGCTCAAGCATCCTGACCTCGTGGAGCGGTTTGAAGAGACGATTGGGATTCTCTCGCTGGACCCATACAACAAGAGCGGCAAATACGCGATCAAGAAGCTGCAAAGTGTTGCGGCCGGGGAAGGCCAGTACCGGCTGCGTTCGGGGAGATTCCGCTTTCACTACGACGTTGTTGGGCGCGAGGTGGTGCTGTTGTATTGCGGGCTGCGGCGGGTGGATACTTACTGATTGGAATCCCAGGCCCAAGAAGCGAGACCTGAGCCACCCGCGATTCAGTCTCCGGCTGCGGCTTGGCTGTAGGGCTCGAGGGTGCGGACTTTGACCTGGACTTCAATGCGGGAGCCCAGGCGGTTGATGATCGAGACCAGACGGTCGAGGGTGAACCGGGCCAGGTCGGCGTTGCGGATGCGGGAGAAGTCGGCTGCGGCGATACCTGTCTGCGCGTGAGCGGCCCGGACGGTCAGCTCTTTGCGGTCCAGCATTTTGATAATCTCGGCGGCGAGGATGGCCTTCAACTGCTCGACATCGGGACTGGCGTGGCCCAGGTCGCGGAAGACGTTTCCGCTGCCGCGGACCAGTTCAATAGCTTCGCTTTTCATCTGAGCACCTCCTTAAGTTTCTTCAGCCGGCTCTCAATGAGCTCGATTTCATGTTGCGGGGTCTTGATGCCCTGGGTCGATTTCTTCTGGAAGGCGTGAAGAACCCAGATTTCGTCGCCAATCTGCGCGGCGTAGACGACGCGAAACGCGTTCCCACGGAACGGCAGCGCAATCTCAAAGATGCCGGAGCCAATGCCCTTGAGCGGTTTGGCAATGTCGGCCTTGCCGTTCTCTGCCGCAATCGTCAGAGCGGTAAGGCAGATGGATTGTGCGTCGGCGGGAAACTTCTCGAACTCCTTATGGGCGCCCTTGATCCACGAGATGGGCCGCGTCTGTCTGGTCATCGGCTGTCTGCCATCCCTACGAGAGTGTAGTCATATTTGACAACACTTGTCAAGTTGATTGGGCCGTGGGTCAGGGCCGACGAATATAAATGTCCATAGAGCCACTTGCAAAATTCCACGGAGAGGGCAAGAAGCGTCAGGGCACGACTTCAGTCGTGCCGCCAGTTCAGCAGGAAGATGTTGGGCTTTAGCCCCTGCGTCTCTTTGTTTTCAATTGTTTGCAATTCCGCAGCGGCTAAAGCCGGAATCCTATTTGGATTTTTGCGGCACGACTCAAGTCGTGCCCTGACACTTCAAACGTTCCCGACGTCGAATTTTGCAAGTAGCTCCATAGCTTGCTATATGCAAGGCGGCTGAGTTGGGTGAGAAGGGGAGATGGACAATCCCCTGAAGTATTTTGCTGAGTTGCGCGACCCTTGCGTGGAACGGAACCGGGAACATCTGCTGGAAGAGATTCTTCTGATCGCCAAGCCGGGCGCCCCATGTCTCGCTTTTGAGACATGGGATGCAGAAAGGCCCCAGGGGCCGGTTCGTTATAGGCAACCCGGTCCTCTGCGATTGGCCGCCGCAGGAAGCCCGCTTCATCTCCTATGGGTCGGCAACGCCGGTGGAGGACTAAAAAGCAAAGAACCTGGTGCTCCATCCGCCGATTCGCCATTTTCTGAGGAATTCTCAGCCCTTGCGCAGCGGCTTGTTCATCGGGACGACTTGCACCGTGACGTCGCGAACCTCGGAGAGGAAGCGGTTGAGCACCGACCCACGCAGCAGAATATCCCAGCGCGAGCGAACCGATTGCCCGAAGACCACGTGGGAGATGTTCTCCTGTTGGGCAAAACGGATCAGCGCGTCGGAGACGTTGCGGTCGGTCAGATTCACAACCTTCGCGCCCAGATCGCGGGCCATGCGCTCGTACTCTTCGAGCCGGTGGTGCGCCTCGGGGTCGCCGTGGCCTTTGTCGTCGTCGGGGCGGGTGACGTAAACGGCGTACCAGTTACTGGCCAGGCGACCGGCGACGCGCGAGCCTACGCGCAGCAGCCGCTCAGTGCCGGGCCGCGCGCTCAGGCACACCATCACCTTCTCCGGAATCGGAGCCTGCTCCAGTCCCTGGGTGCGGCGATATTCCGAGGCTCGGCTGCTCACCTGCTCAGCGGTGGTGCGCAGGGCCAGTTCCCGCAGCATGTTCAGATTGCCCTTGCGGAAGAAGTTGGCCAGCGACTGCTCCACCTTTTCCGCTGCGTAGATCTTGCCCGCGCGCAGGCGAGTCCGCAGCTCGTCCACCGTGATGTCGATGTTCATTACCTCGTCGGCGCGCTTCAGGAAGTTATCGGGAACGGTCTCGCGGATGATGGTGTTGGCGGAGCGGTTGACGGCGTCGTTCAGCGTTTCCAGGTGCTGGATGTTGACCGCTGCCATGACGTTGATGCCCGCATCCAGCAGCTCCAGCACGTCTTCGTAGCGCTTGCGGTTTTTGCTGCCCGGCACGTTGGTGTGGGCCAGTTCGTCCACCATCACGGTGTTGGGATGGCGGGCCAGGATGGCGTCCACGTCCATCTCTTTCAATTCGACGCCGCGGTAGGGAATCACGCGCTGGGGCACGATCTCCAGGTCGCGGATGCGCGCCTCTGTCTCTTTGCGCCCGTGGCTCTCCACCAGGCCGATCACCACATCCACGCCTTGCTGATGCTTCATCATGTAGGCATCGTTGAGCATGTGGTAGGTTTTGCCCACGCCCGGCGCCGCGCCAATGTAGATGCGCAGCTTGGCGGCTTCCGGCTTCTTTTCGAGAACAATCTCGGCCATCGCTCAGCCCACCTCAACGGGATGACGGATTGATTCCACCGCCGCCACGGGAATAGTAAACCGGAAGGTGGTTCCATGGCCCAGGCGGCTCTCGACGGCAATCTGTCCGCCCAGAGACTCCACTAGCCGCCGCACCAGCGCCAGGCCCAGTCCCGAGCCGCTCTCTGAGAATGGATTGAAGCGGTCGAAGATGGTGCTCAGCCGCTCCGCCTCGATGCCGCGGCCGCTATCGCGCACGGTGAACTGCACAAATTCCTTGACCTCCTCGGCGGCCAGCAGAATCTCGCCCTCGGCCGGCGTATAGCGGAGCGCATTCGACAGCAGGTTGTCCAGGATGGAGCGCAATGCGCGCCGATCGGCGTTCACCAGAGACAGATCGGCATAGGCGCGCATCTCCACGCGAATGTGCTTCCGGGCTGCCTCGTCGCAACAGCGGTCGCGAGCCTCGCCGAGCGCCTGCAATGGGTGAAGCCGCTCTGGCTTGAGTTCGCGCTTGCCGGTGTCCAATTCGGCCACTTCAATCAGGTCGCCCATGATGTCGTCCAACTTCTCCGACTCGTTGCTGGCCTGGACCACCAACTCAGTTTGCAGCCCCCGCAACTCTCCGCCAAAGCCCTGGCTCAGCGCATAAAGGCTGCGGCGCAACTGCAACAGAGGGTCGCGCAGCTTGCGGCTGGCCACGGTGATGAATTGCGTCTTGAAGCGGTCGGTGTCCTGCAGGCTGGTCACGTCTTCCAGCGTAGTCACCGTGCCCAGCAACCGCCCCTCGGAGTCGCGCATGGGCGTTGTCCTGAGTCGATAACTGCGTTCCTGGTTGCCGATGCGCATGGGCAGCATGGAGGCCTCGTCCTCCGCGGCCACCGCCTTCTGCATGGAGACGGCATTGCGGATGGCGTTCAGAATCTTTTCTCCGCCGGGAGTATTGTTCAGGGCCATGCGGTCCGTGGCGCCTTCGCCCAGCAGCTCAGACGCGGCCTGGTTCACCTTCAGCACATGGCCCTTGCCGTCGGTCACGATGATGGGCTCGAAGATGGATTGCAGCACCGCGTCGGAGAGTTGAAACTCCATCTGGCGGCGTCCGGCCTCGGAGTCCCGCAGTTCGCGCAGGCGGACCGCAAGCCGGTTCAACTCCACGGCGATCAGGCCAAAGTCGTCGCGGCTGCTCCACTCCACGCGGTGTTCCATGTTGCCCTGCGCGATTTTCTTTGCATCCCGGGCCACCCTGTGGATAGGCCGCAGAACAAAGTAGATGGTCCCAGCCCCCACCAGCACCGCAGCCAACACGAAAACATAGGCCAGCTTGGCCTGTCCCGCCGCGGCCAATGCGCGGTGAGTCACCGCAACCAGCCCCAGCGTGAGGCCGGTAAGCAGAACACAACCGAGAATCAGTCGCTGCGCGAGGTTGAGCATGGCCCGGTCTCCTTGCCGGTAATTGTATGTTTCGAGTCTATGATATTTCGCCGGGGCCGATGCTCAAAGGAAAGGCCAAAGGTCTCCAGACCGGAAACCAGCCGAGAAGAAAGCGCGTGATGAGGTTAACCGGGTTGCCGCGCGCACAGTCAGGGAAACAACGACGGGCTAAGCTATTTGCGTTTGACGCCTGCCCTTCTTACTCCCAACTTCTGCAATGCTTCATCGAAGAAGCCAGATTCCAATTGGCCTTGAAAAACCTCGTATGGGTCATTTGGATCGCCATCTTTTCGTAGTGTCTCCGATATAAAGAGAATGCATATGCGCCGCATTGTCGATGAAGCGATCCAAACGATCCTCAGTCTACCCTTGCGAAGCCGGAAAATGTTCGATAGGTGACCCCGGAGGGCATGACTTTTGTTGGTGGGATCATGAGGAATGATCCTCTTGACTGCTTCCTGTACCATGTGGAATATCTTGCAGTGAGCACTTTCCGAATGCCCCAAATTCTCAGCCGCCTTACATCTACGATATAGCTCTACATATACACGCTCTGCCGTGGCTGTCATATCGACTGTGTAGGGAAGGGGAGAGGTTGACTTCGTTTGTTCGCTTTTCTCTCCCTTTCCCGCTGCTGACATCAACTACTCCTTTTCCATATCCGCTTCGATCTCAGCAAGGGTGCGGATGCGCCCGGAGCGAATATCCTCAAATGCTGCAAGCACTCCAATCCGTTCGGTGTCGTTTGTGAGCATTTCGATCATGCTCAACAGCGAGTTCATTTCTGTCCTCATCTCTTGGTACCTTTTGTACGAAAAGAGTACCGAAAGAGGAGTATCGTTCTCCTGGATGACAAAAGTGTCGTCTCCTTGCTCTTTGAGCTTGGTTGCATTCAAATCGCGCAATTTGCTCACACCGACGTGCCGGATTCTCGGATCGATGTCCGGGAACGCATATGCTCCCATGGCGGTCTCCTCCCTGTAGATCAAGTGGACTAGCCTGGTTCAATTGTGAACTAGGGAACCCCTGCACAAGCCTGAATTGTGTCAGGGCACGACCGGGGCGACCCAGGGACACCCCTGGGTCGCGTGCCGCAAATGCTGCAAAATCAACGCGGGCTTTAGCCCCTGAGGGAATGCTTGTCTCCAGGAAGAACTTGTTCAGAGATTCCCTAGGCTAGTCCGTTGGATCTCATAGAACCGTTAAGAACATTATATCGGCAAAAGTCTGCCTGTCAATATATAATCATCCACTCAATAAATCGTCAATATGTTGACATCTATCCTGCAAACTATTGCCATTATTTTAACATCGAGAATCTAAAAGCGAGGATGACACACAATGGCTTTACCGGCGCCGCCAGTTCCACCCCTGGGACGGCATGTACGCCGTTTTCTCTCCACCCATAGGCGCCAAGGTTCTGAATCCTCTTGGGTAGCTGGCGATCTTGGGGTCAAAGTGAATCGCGTAAAATGAGGAGATTTCAACGTGCATTTTTACCGGGGCTTTCGCAGTTGCAGGCTACGGAATCCGGCAGACCGTCAGCGCGTCATTGTGCCAGCGGCAAGCCAACCCCGCCGGCTGAGGCCAGGAAACCAGCACCCAGCCCACGCCGAACTCCGCCTTCAGGCGCTCGAAATCCCCAAGCTGGAAGTGCGGCCAGCCCGCCTGGGCCACCTGTTGCAAGTGCCATTCCGGTCCCAGGCTGGGCACTTGCGTCACCACCGCCGCGTCCTTGTCGGCATCGGACAACTGGCTCCGCTCGGCCAGCGCCCGGAAGCTGTGAAAGTCTTCGCGAGGCGCGGAAAGGTACTGCGGGTCGAGGGCAAAGTAGGCGTCGGCCGGAGTGTTCTGGCGAATCCACGCAAAGGCTTGCAGCCAGGGGTTTGAGCTGACCATCGTGGGAAGTTCGAGGTGCGCGCCGTCGTCGATCAGCTCCCATTGCACAAGAAACATGCCGCCGTTGAAGACCAGCAGGTAGACCGCCCAACGCCAGACCTTGGTCTTGAGCAGAAAGCGCCCCATCAATCCACCCGCGGCCAGCGCCATGAAGATATAAACCAGTTGCAGATAGCGCATGGGTTGCAGTGGCGCCAGCCGTTCCAATTTGGCCGGCGTGAGGATGATCATGGCGACAATCTGCTGAAATGCGCCATAGGCAAACACCGCAAGGGCGAAGCGGGCCAGCCGGGTTTCGCCGTGCTTTTGCGCCACGCGGCTGAGCAGCCAGAATAGAAACAGAGGCGCCAGTGCGCCTAGCCACTCGTACCACGCCCAGTGGTAGAGAAAGTAGTAGCCGCGCGTCGCGAGAGCCTCCCGCCAGCTTGGTGAGGCCGGCTCGAACATCCAGCCCAGCGGCACGGCTGCAGCCAGAGAGTCGCGCAAGGCGCGCAAGCGGAATGGAACCGGTTCGAGCAGTGCCAGCGTGAGGAATACACAGAACGAGATGCCCAGCGCGGCCATGATGGGATGCAGCACAAAGGCCAGTATCAGCAGAGGAACGGCGTGCCAGCGCTTCCCCTCCAGAATCCGTGAAATGCCCAGCAGGATCAGTGCGGTTGCCAGGTTGCGTGGATGCAGATGCTGGTCGGCGATGTTGAGCGCCGTCCCCGCCACAGGCAGGGTCAACATGGCTGCCACCATGGCTACAGCGGCCCATTGCGCTCGCCTATCGCCGAATAGTTGCCTCGCGATTCTGTCGCATGCCCAAAGGATGAGGAACAGCGAGACGAACTGCCAGCCTAACTCCGCCCAGGCCAGCGGAATCCCGGTCCACTGAACAAAGTGGGCCATCCAGCCGTCAAAGAGAGTCGCTTGCAGTTGCAGCCTGAAAAACTCCGCATTGTGCGGGAAGAGTGCGGGGTTGAGATCGGCTTTGACCGCTGTCAGATAGACGCCGTCGTCTTCAAGGCCGGGGTGATAGCCCATGACCAGAAAGCCTAGCGTGGTAAACAGCAGAACGGGCAAAAATTCAGAAATTAAGCGCTTCAGCCTCAAACAGAGATTCCCCACTCGTCAGACCAGCGCGGATTCGAAACAGACCGCTGCAAGTCCTGGTCATTTGTCCGGAAGAGCTCCGGGGTGATTCTCGACATTTCAAGTTTAGACCGCCCTGTAGGTTTCCAGCTGAGGCCCGAGCCGGCTTATCTGCCAGTCCAATCTGCTCGAACCGCCGGCGCTCGAAACAAATTGGCCGAAACTCGAGTTCAGGGCGTGCGATGAACCGTGGGGCAATGGACTGGCCGCAACCGGGCAGTGAAGTGTATCGTCTAACAAGTTGTAGAACTGTTGTCCTTCAATCCCCGTTCAGACTGGTTCATCATGCCGTCAACCGCGTTGAGTTCATCTTATATGCCGTTAGCCGCGGAGGGTTTATTGACTCAGTCGGAGGCGGGCCGCGTGGACCACGATCAGGAAAAGCTGGCGCTCGTGATTCCTACGCTCTGCGAAGCTGAAAACATTGGCGGCCTGCTCAACCAAATTCGATCCGTGCTCGATCCGTTGGAGACTCCCTACGAAATCCTGGTGGTTGACGATGACAGCGGCGATGGCACCGGCGATGTGGTCTCGGCCATCGCAAAGCAGGATCCGCGCGTGCGCCTGCTGGTGCGCAAAGGAGAGAGAGGCTTGTCCGGCGCCATACTCCACGGCTGGCGGAACACGGACGCCGCGATTCTCGGCGTGATGGACGCCGATCTTCAGCACCCTCCGGAATTGCTGCCGAAGCTGCTTTCCGCCATTCAGGGTGGCCGCGATCTGGTCATTGGCAGCCGCTACACCCCAGGCGGCGACCTGGGAAAATGGAATCCAGCCCGGAAGCTTTTGTCAGCCGCCGCCGTCTGGGTGACCTGGCCACTGCAAAGGTCGAGGCTCCGCGCCAAGGATCCCATGTCCGGCTTCTTCCTGGTTCGACGCAGTTGCCTTGACCAGGTCCCATTCCAGCAGTCCGGCTTCAAGTTGCTGTTGGAAGTTCTGGTGCGCGGACACATCCGCTCGGTCGAAGAGATCCCGTTCGCCTTCGGCCTGCGTTACCGCGGGGCCAGCAAGGCCAACTTCAAAGTCGCTGTGGATTATGCGCGCCTGTTGGCAAGGCTCTACGCCGCCAGATTCGGTTTCGGACGCCGCGCCTGATGCACTTGGCCAAAAGCCCGCTTGAGATTTAGATCGCCGGCAGAATCATCCGCAGCACCAGAAATCCCGCTACGCCTGCGAAGAACACAAGCGCCATGCGGATGCCAGGCTCGCGATTGACCTCGGGCACCAGGTCTGTGGCCGCCACGTAAATTGCCACGCCCGCGGAGATCGGCAATCCATAGACCAGCCAGCTTGGAACCAGCTCGATGACCAACACGCCGACCAGGGTAGCCGCCGCCAGCGCCACCGCGGAATAGAACGCCGTGGCGCGGCTGCGTCCGCTGGCCAGCATCACAGACGCCATGGTGAACCCTTCCGGCGCTTTGTGCAGCAAGATCGCCAGAAAGATCAGCCAGCCCAGCGTGCTGTTGACCACAAAGCCCGAGCCGATGGCGACGCCGTCAAACAGCGCATGTACGCTCAAGCCCGCCATCACCGAGTTGCCTGTGCGCCGGGAGACAAACTCGCCGTGATGCGTTTCCTCGCCAAAGTGGAAATGGGAGTTGATGGTGTGCTCCAGCAGATGCACCACGCAGTAGCCGCCCATGATCAGGATCGGTCCGAGCTGCGGGTTGCCAGTCTGGTTCCACAGATGCAGGCTCTCTGGCGTCATCTCGATGAGAGCCGTAGCCATCAGGAAGCCGGCGCCGAGCGCGACAAAGTAGCGCAGGTAGCGCTCCACGCCGTGCGCCCGCACCAGAACAAACCCGCCGGCCACGTCGGCCAGCGCGGCAATGGCGCCGAGCAGCAATGAGAGCTTCAGCAACGATCCAACCTTTCCTGCCCCTGACTGGCGGCGCTTTGAAAGGGCACGACTTCAGTCGTGCCGTAAACGTCACAGAATCGACGTGGGCTTTAGCCCCTGAGCAATGAGAGCTTCAGCAACGATCCAACCTTTCCTGCCCCTGACTGGCGGCGCTTTGAAAGGGCACGACTTCAGTCGTGCCGTAAACGTCACAGAATCGACGTGGGCTTTAGCCCCTGAGGGATTCGTATACTATGGTCCTTCATGATCCTCGCGCACATCGGAGCTCATCAGGCGATCATGGTCGTCAAATTGGAAGAGGACAAGACAATTGGTCTTGACCCACCCCCACCTGGAATCGGGGATGGTGGCTAGAATGAAATTGCCAGCCGTTGCATCCCTACGGTATTCAGAGTGTTCGATTTTCCGCCCACTCAAATAACTGAGAACTTGCGCAGGCGTCGAGTGCATCGGAACAGCCTTTGCCAAACTTTGCCCCACAACCTGTGGATCAGGTTTCGGGCCGCAACCGGAGAGCAGCAAACAGCAAAAGACACACGATAATCGGAGAGTCACCAATACCGACACCGCTTGATTTCTGTGTATTCGCATTGAACCGCCCCTCAGGGGCTAAAGCCCGTACCCTTCAAAGCAGGCGGTTTTTTACCCGCTGTGCCGGATGTGCATCACGTCGCCGTCCTGCACAATGTATTCCTTGCCTTCAAGGCGCAGCGTCCCTTTGGAGCGCGCAGCCGCCTCGGAGCCCGCCGCCAGCAGGTTGTCCCAGCGGATGGTTTCCGCGCGAATGAAGTGATGCTCGAGGTCGGAGTGTATGGCCCCTGCGGCCTGCGGCGCCTTCGACCCCACCGGCACTGTCCAGGCGCGGCACTCGTCCTCGCCGGCGGTGAAGAAACTGATCAATCCAAGCAGCTCGTAACTCTTGCGGATCAGCCGCACCAACCCGCTCTCATGCAGACCGTAGCTGCCCAGGAATTCCGCCGCTTCTTCGTCGTCCATCTCCGCCAGTTCCGCCTCCACCTTGCCGCAGATGGCGGTTGCGCCGGCGTTGGGCCGCTGCGCAATTTCGTCCAGCTTGAACAGGCTCACCGCCGCGTCAAGGTCGGTGCCGAGCGTGGTGCTTTCGCCGATGTTAAGCGCATATAAGATGGGCTTTTGCGACAGAAACATGAAGCCCTTGATGAGCTTCTTCTCCTCGGGAGTCATCTCCAGCTCGCGCAGCGGCAGCTCCTTTTCGAGCGCTTCTTTTGACCGCAGCAGCAGAGCCTGTTCGCGCTCCAGTTCGCTGGTGCGTCCCTTTTTCAGGTCCTTCTCCAGACGCTCCAGCCTCTTTTCAACCTGTGTGAGGTCGCTGATCATCAGGTCGAACTCGACATTTTTGATGTCACGCAGCGGATCGATGGGGCCCACATGTGCAATCGAGTCGTCGTCGAAGGCGCGCAGCACGTGAATCAGCGCGTCTACCTGGCGAAGGCTGGTCAGGAACGCAGTCTCCTTCAGCGCCTCCTGCCCGATGGCCGCCACGTCCACAAATTCAACGGCCGCGAAGGTAGTCTTGCGCGGCGAGTAGAGAGCGGACAGCTTGTCCAGCCGATCGTCCGGCACGCGCGCCACGCCGATGTGCTCCTCGCGCGGGTTCGAGTAGCCGCTCCGCTCCTCGAGTTTCGCCTTGGTCAGAATCTTGAATAACGATGTCTTGCCCACCTGTGGCAGGCCGATAATGCCAGTCTTCATGCACGTCCCATTACGGCCCCTGCACGATGAGAACCGCGCTTCCGGGCCTCTTCGATGATACAGGAACAGAGATCAGGGGTCAGAGATCAGAAATCAGAATGCGCCATTCGTGCAGACAAAGCTGGGTGCCCCATCCTTGCCACGTTCTTGTTTTTGTGGCAAGGGTGGGAGACCACAAATCTCAACCGGGCTCTATCGCTCCGATCCCCAATTCCTACTCCCTGTTCTTCCCAGATTCCGCCGCCGCCACCAGCGCCACCGTAGCCAGCCCCAGCAGCAGAATGGCTTCTTCCACGTACTCGCTTCGATTGTGCAGCTTGTTGAAGTCGATGTTGCTGGGGTTGGCTGCGTCGGCTGCATGGATCGCGCCGCCCGCGGCAATCCGGTCCCGCTCCATCGCCGGAATGATGGCGAACTGCGAGTACACCGTGCAGGCGATCATCATGACAAGCAGAGCCATCGGCGCCACCACGCGGCGCGGCTTGTAGATACCCCACGCGGGAAACAGCGCCAGCAAAGCCAGCGCCACCATTCCAGAAACCAGCCCCATGCCGTGCAGAATGCGCAGCAATTCACCGACAATCGTACCGGCGGTGTGCGTGTCCGGCAGCAGCGTATTGAATGTGATGACGGCCACCACGGGAAAGAAGATCTCCGCGCCCAGCCACACGATGAGCGCGAGATAGAGAAGAGTGCGGAGAAGAGTCTTCATGAATTCAGTTCTCAGTGGTCAGTTTTCAGTTGTCAGCGGACCCGCCGAAGATCGCCTGAAAAGATTGTAGACTCCAGAGTCTGCCGATCTCTCTTTGCAGTGCCGCCGGGGTGTTTCAACGGACACCGAGCAGCACTTCTGAACCGATCACTGACCACTGATCACTGACCACTGACCACTAGCTTTTCTTTAACGCCCGCTTCAACACGGTCTCCAGCGCCGCTTTCACTTGGACGTATTCCTCGGGAGCGATCGTGCCGGAGATCTTTTCGCTCTCCAGCGCAAACAGCTCTTCCTTCAGCACATTCAGCAAAGCGGTATTCTTTGATGCGGGCGAAGCAAAGACGGGATAACTTCCCGCTCCCGCATCGGCCACGGCCCCAGGCGCGCCGGCCGGCTTGCTCAGCAGGAAGGCAGCGCCCGCGAATAACAGCAGCGCCAGGCCGCCCATAATCCACCATTTGTACTTACTGATCGCGTCGGACCCGCCGACGGGCGGTCCGATGCCGCCGCCGGGCTGCGTCCCGGGCGTACTCGCGCTCGAATCCTGCGAACCGCCTCCGCTGTCCTGCGCGCCCATGCCCGCGGCAGGCTGCTGTCCAGCCGCGGCGCCTTGCTGCTCGCGCGGAATCGCTCCGTTGCCGGAAATGGTAAACTCCAGCGGCTTGCCCGGAGTGCCGTTCTTGGCCACAAAGGTCTGCACGTTGGGATCTTCCGGCACGGACTTGAAGGCTGCGCCCGCGCCTGCGGTAAAGGTCATGCTCTTGGGCAGAATCACGGCCACGTTATCGGCCGGCAGCAACACCTGGGACTTGAAGGTGAACGTGCCGCCGCTGTAGGGCACGTCGTAGCTGAGCTGAAAGAGCGTTTCCTTGTCGCCCTCGTCCGGCTGGATGGGGAAGTTGAACGAGTAATGGCCCTTGGGGCCGTCCGGGTCCAGCTTGACTGAGGTGGGCAGGCCCGTGGGACGTTGCGCGCCTACGCCGTTCACTACCGCCTCAGCCGGAAGCACAATTCCAAATGAGTGCGGACTCCACTGCGTCATCGGCGGCGAGCTGTTGTTGTGTACGAAGTACCGCTCAGTCACTTTGAGCTGGCCGTTGTCGCTTTCCACCTCCATCACGTCCGCCTCGATGGAGACGCCCTGAACCTTGGCGGCTACATCGTAGACCGGGATGTCGGCCGGCGCGCCTCCCTGGGGCGCGGCAATAAAGTAGCCTGCGCCCTGGTGGGTTACCCGCACCAGGTAAGGGCTGCTGCCGGGCTCCTTCAGCGAAAAGCGTCCGTTCGCGTCGGTCGTTGCATGGGCCACTTCCCCCATGCCAGCCTGCACGTCTACCAGAACTACAACGTCGCCCACGGCGGGTTTGCCGGTGGTCTTGTCGGTCACCGTGCCGGTGACGGTAGCTGCCTGCGCCAGAACGCCTGCTGCCAGCAGGCTCAAAGCAAGAGTGCGAAGAATCAAATGAGTCGATTTCATAGTCGTGATGGATTCCTTCAATCGTGAAGCGCTAAGTTCTGTCTAAAAAGCCGTGAGCGTTGAAGAGGGTGTTCATCCGATACCGTCGCGAAACTTGGGGTCGGACGCGTGCATCCCGTTGCAGAAAGGCTTGTTCTGGGACCTGCCGCAACGGCACAGCGTCATGCGATTGCGAATTTCGTAGGCCTGGCCATCGGCGCCGATGAGCTGAATACCCCCGCGCACCCACAACGGGCCGCTGCACTCCTGCGCCGGATCCTCGACTAATCCGATCGACTGTGTCAGTTTAGGCTCGACCGGTTTTCCGGTTTCCTTGTCGATGGCCACCAATCGGCCGGAAGCGCAGTTCCCAACTTGCCGGATAAACTGCTCGCGCTTCTTGGGTTCGTCGGTCCCCTCCACCTGAGTCCACACTTGGCCATGCGGATCGCAAAAGCGCGCGAACGCGCAGAAGACTTCGGCGTCG
>Ga0224557_1000485_pt1 | contig 44619 bp, 39 predicted proteins | sample 714S31014metaG_FD_180677 | JGI IMG/M metagenome (GOLD analysis project Ga0224557, IMG submission 180677) | Peat soil microbial communities from Stordalen Mire, Sweden - 717 S3 10-14 | ecosystem: Environmental > Terrestrial > Soil > Wetlands > Peat | place: Sweden: Norrbotten County, Stordalen...
TATCTACGATGGTTATGTCGTTGGCTCCAGCGTAGATGTCCTTCAGAGTCAGGTCGGTGGACGTCATGTGCTTCAGCTGGACACCGAGTTCGCCCGCTATGAGAAAGAGGGCGCCCTGCTCCGTCAGGAACCCGGCTCCGACGTCCCGCTTCTTCACCTGGATCTGTTCCATAATCTGGTCTCGAGTGAGTTCTGGCCTATGGCTCAGAATCTCGTCCAGCAAGGAGTCGAAGTCGTACATTCTCATCATCCTCTTGTCAGTGATTCATCCAGCCACAAGCTAACTTGAAGTCAGAGGACAATCGTCCCGAGGGCATAGTTTTCGTTCCAGTCTCTGGAACCCACAAGCGCCGATTCAGCTCGTTCAACCAGAGTTGCTGATCAGGTCGTGGTCGTTTGTGGCTTTGGCATCGACAGCTCGATTTCCAAGACCGGAAGACTGAGTTGTCTGCCGTCTCTTGAGATGACGTTCTCACCGTCAATCTGAATCTTCGAAATCTGCACCTGGCTGAAGAATCTCTTCCTGAGGAGCTGTGCGACGTCGACTGCCATGTTTATCGCCTCTCCCCTGGAGCGGAGGACCACGTGATCGGCGCCGCCGTTGAACATCGTTATGCACGCGGTTACGTAGTTCAAGAGGGGCTTGGATTGACCAACGATTACAGTTTTCGTGCCTTCAGTCATGGGGCCGGCGTAGAAGCTTCTTGCTTATAACGCCTGCGTAGTCCTGGCTTCGTAGAAACCCTCTTCTCAATAGGCTAACGTAACGAAGATTTTGTGCGTAGAAGCCTCGAAATTTGTTTTGAGGCATCTCAGGCGTATATGCCATCATCCCCCGATTCTCCTTTTGGATACGATTGAGTAAGAAGAGATCGAGGGATGACGACGTCAAAAGATACGAGAGCCGCTACATAAGAATGGTCAAGGCCATCTTCAAGGTCTGTAAGCGACAGTGTGTGCCTCTCTACTCGAGCAAGTTCTCCCGGAAAGACTTCACGCTATGGCAGCACATCGCCCTCCTCGCCCTAATGCAGAGGATCAGGAAGTCATACAGGGAGTACGTCAACGACTACCTGACTACGACGGAGAAGCTGGTGAGGACCCTGGGCCTCTCCAAGCTCCCTCACTTCACGAGCATAGAGAAGTTCCTCCTGCGAGTCCCATCCATCCTCCTGGAGAGGGTGCTTGGAGGGTTCATCCGCCTGACGAGGATCAGGAGCCAGGTGTTCGCTCCTGACTCCTCCGGCTTCTCTCCCCATCACGCGTCCCACTACTACGCCCTCAGGATCAAGAGGGACATCCTCTCGTCGATGAGGAAGCAGGTCAAGCAGAAGGAGAAGAAGGAGAAGAGGTGATGAGACCGTGAAGACCAGGACAAAGCGCTTCATCAAGCTCACCATAGGTGCGGAGCTGAGGAAACAGATCGTAGTATCGATCAAGGTCAGGAGAGGTCCCTGCGACGACGGGAGGGACTTCAAGCCCGTGGTGAAGAAGGCACACGCGATCAAGCCCCTCAAGGTAGGGATCGGGGACAAGGGCTACGACGACGAGAAGAACCATGAGTTCCTGAGGGACGAGCTGCATGCGATGTCGATAATCCCGGCGAGGTATCAGGACGTCCCGGTGTGGAGGACTCACGGCAGATATCGGAAGGAGATGAAGCGAGGCTACTCCAAGAAGAAGTATCACCAGAGGTCGAAGGACGAGACGATCTTCTCGGTGGTAAAGAGGACCATGGGAGACGAGGTTAGGTCGGTGAGGACAAAGGCCCAGAACAACGAGATGAGGCTCAAAATTATCGCGTACAACGCTGCGAGGATAGCGAGTCTAACCGGTTCTTTGTTCGTAGGGTTTCTACAGAGCCGTAGTCCTGGAGGACACCTCCGCAACCAAAGGTTGAGATACAACCTGTAGGGAGGGGTTTGCGCCAACGGGCTGGGGTCGTCGGCTAGTCTGGTCCAGGCTTCAATCCACGTGGAAGCAGCCTCGGGCGCTTGAGAGCGCCGGTTCAAATCCGGCCGACCCCATCAATCTCATCAAGTCAACGAGCGCGGGCGCCTAGGTCTTGGGCTCGATCCGGAGCGCTTGGACGCTCTCTGCGGACCTCGCCCCGAGGATGCTCGAGACGTAGATGCCCGCGAAGATCAGCACGACACCTGCAAGAGTCACGTAGCTCGGGATGCTCCCTGTGGTAGCAACGCCATAGATCAGTGTCACGACGGGGGCCATGAAGACGATTGTCGTGAGTCTGGACAGCTTCTCCGTCTTCAGCAGGGCCATCCATAGAAACGGGTTGAGCGTCCACGCGATCACGCCGAGGAATCCGATGTCCGCAGCAAGGTTCAGTGACGGTCGGAATCTGAAATCTATCCAGGACAGTGCCGAGTAGAAGAGGAAGCTGACAAGCGCCCCCGTCGCGAGCGTCTGCGTCGTGTCTTGGAGCCTCAGCTTCCTCATGTACACTGAGAAGAGGGCCCAGAAGAACGCATCCCCGAGGGTCAACCCTACTCCTATCAGCGTAGGGGTCCCGTTGAGCAGAGGGATGTTGTACACTATTATCCCAACGAACCCGACCACGGCCCCGTACGCCTCGACCCTGGATGCCCGTTCTCTGAGTACATACACCGAGAGAGGTATCGCGATGAGAGGCATGGTGAAGGACAGGATGGCCGATTGGGACGACGAGATGTAGTTCAGCCCTGTGAGCAGGCAGGCGCCCGCCAGCCAGTAGAACACGGAGAACAGTATCGTGTCTCTGTTCAGGACGAGCTTCCCACGGGTGACGATAAAGAGGGTCGCGCAGGTCACGAGCGTGGTCAACGCGCCGTACACGAAGGGGGAGGCATACGCAAGCGCGTTCTTGGCGAACACATACGTGAATGCCGTGATCAGGATGTACGGTGCAAGGTACCTTCCGACACCAACCACTGAAAGCTCTCACGCATTCGTAAATGAACCTTCGGGGCGGGCTTGAGAGCCTAGGTCCAGATTTGTCGGCCGAACCTCAATGCCATGTAATACCCTTAAATCAAATGGAGAGGCGCTCGCCAAAGGTTTGACCCGATTGGTGGGCCACCTCGACCTCGACTACTTCTATGCGCAGGTCGAGGAGCTTGAGAACCCCTCCCTGAGAAACTTGCCCGTCCTGGTCTGCGTGTACTCCGGTCGAACGGGGAACAGCGGGGTGGTCAGCACGGCCAACTACAGGGCCAGAGAGCTGGGAGTCAGGTCGGGCATCCCCATAGCCTTTGCAAAGAAGCGCCTGGCAGGGACGGAGGCCGCGTTCATCCGCATGGACAGAGAGAAGTACGCGGGCTACTCCGAGAGGGTGATGGAGATCCTGAGGGAGAACGTGGACGTCATGGAGCAGACGGGGATAGACGAGGCGTTCTTCGACATTACAAAGAGGGCGGGCGGAAGTTTCGAGGCCGGCACGGAGATGGCTTCCCTCATCAAGTCACAGGTGCTGCAGCGAGAGCGGCTAACATGCTCTGTGGGCATTGCGCCCACCAAGATATCGGCGAAGCTGGCCTCTGACTTCAAGAAGCCTGACGGGTTGACCGTCGTGGGGCCTTCGGAGTTGGCGAACTTCATGGAACCGATGCCCGTGGAGAAGCTCTATGGGATTGGCGATAAGACGGCGAAGGCCCTGCAGGGAGCGGGAGTCGTCACCATCGGAGACCTCGCCAGAAAGGACATACCACAGCTCGATGACCTCTTCGGCCAGAAAATGGCCGTCTACCTTCACAACTCCGCGAGCGGCGAGGATGACGAACCAGTGCAGGAGAGAGGCAAGGCGACCCAGATAAGCAGGATCATCACGCTCAAGAGGAACTCGCGGAACCAGGACGAGATTATGACCCAGCTGGCACCCGCGCTGGACGACGTCCACAAGAGGGTGGCAGAGAAAGGTCTGTTCTTCAGGTCGATATCGGTCATAGGCATCCTGAGCGACCTCTCCATCAGGACCCGCACCAAAACGCTGGAGGCACCGACCAGCGACTCCTCGACGCTCAATCGGGCTACGTCAGAGCTGCTCGGCGCCCTCGTCGGCGAGCTGGGCGACCTGAGACGGGTCGGGATCAAAGTGGCGGACTTCGAGGAATCCAAGGAGCAGAGTTCGCTCTCAGAGTTCCTGAGATGATGAACGTGTCAGACCCGGAACCTAGCACGGAGGACCTGATCTCAAGCCTCGCCCACATCTCCAGCCATCCGGGCCATCTCAAGAGGGCCGCCGAAGCCGTCCAAGGCGGATGCGTGAAGCGGCACGTCTTCACTCCGAGCGGCAGGGTCCTCTTCACCGTCGTCGGCCGGAGCGGTGACGAGTTCATAGACCCAGGCAAGCCCTTCTGTTCCTGCAGGCACTTTTTCTTCAGAGTCCTGGGAGGGAGGGACACAACCTGCTACCATCTGATGGGGTACGAGATGGCAAAGGAAACCCAAAGGTTCGACAGCATCGAGATGCACGACGAGGAGTTCGGGACGTTCCTCAGGCTGCTCGCGTCAGATCTGCTGGACGCATCAAGGGACAAAGAAGATAAGGACAATCAGAAGGCGTCTGACAGCAGGCCTCGGTAGCTCAGCCTGGTAGAGCAACTGCCTTGTAAGCAGTAGGTCGTGGGATCAAATCCCGCCCGAGGCTCCTTCTCACGCTCGATTGCACGGGCAAGCACAGATGTAACCTACCCTTTCTTCTCGAGAATGCCAAATACTTCATGGCCGTTATCCTATTGGGCTTCGAGCAATGTGTGATTTCTGCAATCCTCATCGATGGTGCGGGCCACGCCATGAGGAGGCTCGTATGCTTACGACGCGGGACATCTTGTGGATGATGCGTCCATCAAGCCTTAATTGTCGTCTTGGAGCCTCCTAGACTATGCTGTATGTTACGCCATTTCTCTTGTTTGACGGTAACTGTGCTGAAGCAATGACCTTTTACCAGAAATGTCTTGGAGGCGAACTAACTCTTACGAAGCTTGGTGATACTCCTATGAAAGACCAGTTTCCAAAGGAGAAGCATAACAGAATTATCAACGCTCAGCTGAAAAGCGGTGCCATACAGGTTTCTGCTACAGATTGGATGGCATCCCCAACACGTGAGCCGAAACAGGGTAACACCTTTAGCATATTTGTTATAGGTGGAACATATGACGAGCTAAGAGTAGTTTTCGACAAACTTGCAGAAGGAGCTGATAAGGATAAGATAACTTTCATTGAGCTACATAACATGTACTTTGGAACCTACGGGCAATTCACCGATAAGTATGGTGTTCCTTGGATATTCAAAGGGGATAGAAAAGAAGTGCGGACACTCAATCGTTAGCATCTAAGAGGTGTACTGGGCAGTCAGCCACCTGCTGTAGCCGTCCCAGTCGACTGCTGTGGGGCGCCGTTCTGTGCTTGGGAGGTTGGTTCTTGTGAGCAGGCGGTCGTGGGATCAGCCAGAAGTCAGCATGTACGACTTGACCTTATCTTTCTCGACGTCGCAGAGGAGCCCCTTCAGGATCCCCGAGTTGTACTCGCTGCCCGGGTTGAAGCACATCGTCTGCCCGATCTTCACCATGCCTCTCGATTCATGGATGTGCCCGTGTATCCCTGCGAGTGGCTGATACTTCTCGATGCTCGCCCTCACGGCCGTGCTCCCCGCGGAGGTCATCTGGATGCTGCCGCCGGAGATCACCGGCTTCAGGTTCTCGTCGAGCTTCGGCGCCTGGTCGATCACCGTGTTTATCGGAGGGACGTGCAGGTTGAACAGGGTCGTCTTCATGTTCTTGACTTGGGCGGTCATCCTGTCGATCTTCTGCTGAAGGACGTCCTCGTCTGCCTCCCTCGGGCTGTTCCATGGGGTATGGTTGGCGTACCCGAGAGTTATCATCTCATGCTCGTCGTCTATGTAGACCGTCTTCTCCTCCGGGTTGATCACGTAGGTGGCCGCGTCCAGCGCCTTGTCGATCTCAAAGAAGTCGTCGTTGCCGGGAGAGACGTAGCACTTGATGCCCGTACCCTTCAACCTCTCCTCAGCGAGGTTCATCCACCCTTCGATGCTCTCCTTCATCAGCTTCTTGAACAGCTCGTGGACCAGCTCGGGCTTCGCCGAAAGCTCCTCGACCTCCTTCGGCTCGCTCAGGTGAGGATAGAACCCAGAATCCTTGATGCTCTTGACGGTCTCGTTCACCTGTTCCTGCGATTTGAGGTCGTAGGACGTCCCCCCGAACTGGCACTTGTAGCTCCCATCGGGCTGCTTGACGATGGGGACGATCATCTTCCCCGTGATGTCCCCGCCGAGCACCAGGACGCCGGCGTTGTAGAACTTCCCGGCGTTGATGAACTTCCGGAAGCACCTGTCTGAGCCGTGGACATCAGTAACAAAGAAGAGCCTTGTCTTTGCCAATGGCCGCCACATCCCTCGAGGCGGTTTTAAACCTCACGCGGCGGGCGGCTGGGTCCCCGTGCCTATGCGCGAGTCGACGACTTCTTTGTCGGCTTCGGGAAGTTCGTACCACTGGACTTTCTCGCCGACCCTCGCCCTCATCTTCCACTTGAAGCTCTTCGGGGCGTCCTCTATCATCTTCTTCAGTCGCGTCACCCTGTCGGCGACGACGGTCTTCTCGGTGTCCTCGAGCCCAAAGTCGTTCATCATGCCCAGTATCCGGTCGAGGTTCGTGACGAAGGTCTTGTATATTCCCCAGTCGTCGGCACACAGCTTCGCTAGGTACCCTCCGTTGATCGTCTCGGGCGTGTCGTCGCTGCTCACGTCGTGATCCATGAACATGCTGACGACGTCCTTGAGGTCCTTCTGGTTTATCTCAACGATCTGGAGCTTTGTGGCCAGCATGTCGGCGAGGGAGATTGTGTACTGGTCGATTTCGAGCCTGTCCTTGAAGTTGAACTTGTGACACATCTCAAACACGTCCAAGAATATGTCGACCCGCCTCTGGTGCTCGATGTCGTTGAAGATCAGCCTCCTGTACCCCTGCATCGCGTTGAATCTGTCCCTGGGAACGTAGCCGAGTTCCACGAACAGCTGCTTAATCTCCTTAGACTGCTTCGCCCGGCCAACGAAGTCTATGTCCACGTAGTTCCTCGCGAGGCTCCTGTGCGTCGCCGAGGGACAGCGAAAATAGAATGAGACGCCACCGAAAAGCCTCAGGATTATCTTCTTCTGCTGTGCAACCTCGATAATTCTCTTGGCTTCATCCGTCGGGCTTTCGAGGATGGACATCTTCCCGCCGTGAACCATTCCTTTTTCTTTTAACCTTTCCCGATGCCTTTTGTCAATTCTATGCATCAGATAGACTAAAACAAGAGGGTTCATCCCGTTGCAGGATGGAATCTAGGGTCCTCGGAAAGACCGGAGAGAAGATTCCCGTCGTCGGGATGGGGACCTGGGCCCTCGGAAACTCGAGCGGAGAGCAGAGGAGGGAGGAGATCAAGGCCCTCCAGAAGGGGATAGAGCTTGGGATGAAATTCATCGACACGGCCGAGGTCTACGGACATGGGAGGTCCGAGACCCTCGTCGGCGACGCGATAAGGGAATACAGAGAGGAGGTCTTCCTGGCCACCAAGGTCGCCCCGGAGAACTTCGCCTACGACGACATCATCAGGTCGTGCGAGACCAGCATACAGAGGCTGGGGGTGAAGTTCGTCGACCTCTACCAGCTCCAATGGCCGAACCCGCGGATTCCCATCCAGGAGACCATGAGGGCGATGCAGGAGCTGGTCGATACAGGGAAGACGAGGCACATCGGATTGAGTAACTTCTCCGTCGAGCAGACTATGCAGGCGCAGGAGTCCCTGCCCAGGAGCGAGCTCGTCTCGAACGAGGTGAGATACAGCATCACCTCGCGATCCATAGAGGCCGAGCTGCTCCCGTTCTGCGAGAAGGAGAGGCTAACGGTGATAGCGTACAGCCCGCTCGATACCGGCGACATCCCGATTGGCAGGATTCCGAAGGACATGCTCGCAAAGTACGAGATGACGCCCGCGCAGCTGATGCTCAACTGGGTGACGTACCCCGACCCGGTGGTCGCCATACCCAAGGCGGGGAGGGTGTCCCACGTCGAGGAGAACGCCCGTTCGGTCGATGTGAGGATTTCCCAGGCGGACTATCAGGCGCTCTCCAAGAAGTTCGAGTGACTAGGCAGTTATGTGGTGCATCCTGGTCAGGTCGGAGAGGTAGGGCTGGAGCTTCTTCGGAACCTCGACTTGGATGGGTTCCTTAAGTGCCATCCCCTTGTCCCTCTTTGACTTCCAGACCTGAACGTTGAACTCGACGAGGGCCTCGGTTACTCCCGGAGGGACGTGGTGGTCGCCAGGCTTCGGGAATAGCTCTCTGTGGATCGACCCGGTGCCGTACAGCCTCCTCCATATGTGGTCGGTGATGTGCGGGATTATGGGCGCCAGCAGGAGCAGGAGGCTCCTCATGACCCGGTGGAGCGTATAGCAGGCGGCCTCGCGGTCCTTCTGGTTGCCCGAGTCGCCGTAGGCCCTCCCCTTCGTCATCTCCAGGTAGTGAGAGGTGAACATGTTCCAAAGGAACTCCTTGATCTTAGTGGCCGGGACGAACATGTTGTACTCCTCATATCCCTTATTGCATTCCTCGATGAGCTTGTTCAGCTCAGAGAGGATCCACCTGTCCGAGTCGGTGAGTGTCGCTGACTCCGGCTCCGGGAAGGAGCCTATGTAGCGCGCGGTGTTCCAGAGCTTGGTGAGGAACTTCCCAGCTCCAGCCACCCTCTCTTCGCTCAGTCTGAAGTCATAGCCCTGATTCGCCTCACCCGCGCCCCAGAACCTGAACGTGTCACTGCCATACTTCTGGAGGAGCGGCTCGGGGTCGACGAAGTTGCCCAGGCTCTTCCTCATCGCGCGGCCCTGCGCGTCCTGCCCTAGCCCGCCGACCCACGCGTCCTTGAAGGGCGCCTTCCCGGTGAGGAGGTAGCACCTCAGGAGCGAGTAGTAGAGCCAAGTCCTGACGATGTCCTTGCCCTGCGTCCGGATGGTCGCCGGATAGGTGGCGCGGTGGAACCGCTGGTTCCTCATCCACTTCGTGATGAAGAGCGCCGAGATGCTCGAGTCCATCCAGGTGTCGAACGTCTTGGTCTCGCCGACGAACTTCGTGTTGCCGCACTTCTTGCACTTCTTGAACGGTGCGGGGTCCCTCCAAGGCCTGTAGTACTTGCCGGGCTTCGGGAGGTGCGACTCGTTGCACTTGCTGCAGTACCAGATTGGTATCTCAGTCGCATAGTACCGCCTCCTGGAGATCGGATAGTCCGTGGTGAGCGAGTTCATCCAGTTGTAGAGTATCTGCCTGTGCATGTCAGGGTAGAAGTTCATCTCCTTCGCGAGCTTCTTGAGCTTCGGAATGAAGTCGAGCTGCTTGAGATAGAACTCCTGCATCGGTATGATCTCGATCGGCGTGTGGCTCCTCTCGCAAAGCGGGGTCCTATGCTGTATCTGCTCGACCTTCGTCGCCGCCTTGCTCTCCTGGAGGTCCTGGATGATCTGCGACCTGGCGTCCTTGATCGACATTCCGGCGTACTTCCCGGCCGCCGAGGTCATCTTGCCGTCGATGTCTATGGCGACGACCTCCTTCAGCTTGAACTCCCTTATGAGCTGGACGTCGTGATAGTCTCCGTAGCTGCATATCATCACGGCCCCGGTCCCGAAGGCCATGTCGACGCTCTTGTGGGTCGTTATCGGGACCTCGATCCCGAAGATCGGCGTCACCGCAGTCTTGCCCACCAGTCCTTTGTACCTCTCGTCCTCCGGATGGACCACGATGAGCTGGCAGGCCTCGAGCAGCTCCGGCCTCGTGGTCGCCACAAGGAACTCCTCCTCGCTCCCCTTAACCTTGAACCTGTTCGTCACGAGGTAGGTCGGGAGTTCCTCATACTCGATCTCAGCGTCAGCGATAGTGGTCCCGCAGTTGGTGCAGTAGTTGTTGGGCCTGTTCGCTATGTAGACCAGCCCCTTGTTCCAGAGCTCTATGAACGACCACTGGGTGATTTTCCTGTAGTCCTCGGAGTCAGTCCTGTACTTGTTCTTAAAATCCCCGGAGATTCCCAGCCTCTTGAGGAGCTCGATCATGTACGCCTCGATGTCGTCGAGCGCGTGCTTGCAGAGCTCGATGAACTCATCACGCGGCGTCTTCCTGAGCTGAATCCTGTATTTCCGCTCGGTCGCTATCTCTACGGGCAGCCCGTTCCTGTCTATCCCCACCGGATAGAGGACGTTGAAATTTCTCATCCGGGCAGAGCGCGCTATCATGTCGATCTGCGAATACTGGGTGAGCGCGCCCGGATGCCAAGGCTTCCCGGACGGGTATGGGGGCGGCGTGTCTATGACGAAGTTGCGCCTCTTCTCGCTTCCCGGCTTAAACTCAAAACTGTCCTCTGATTCCCAAAGAACCCTCGTTGCTTCCTCCAGACCCGGATTCCAGCTTGTGGCCTCAAGCTTGGGAACGGGTGGGGTTTCCAATGTCTTCAAAACCCGAAAACGGGAGTATTTAGCGGTTGAGTAGGGCTGAGCCGCGTCCTTCCGGCAGGAAGATATATAGAAAGACGAATCCCTTTACACGGAAGCAAGCTAATGGGAAAGTGGGAGTGTTACAGGTGTTCTTACGTCAGCGAGGGCGAGAATCCCCCGGAAGAGTGCCCCAACTGCCACTACTCGGTAACCTTCTGGATTGAGAGCGTAGAGGAGAAGCAGCGGACCGTGAAGGATTTCATGAGGTCCAACCTCCTCAAACTCGATGCCAGCAGCACGGTGCTGGAAGCGGCCAAACTCATGAAACAGAACGACGCCAGTAGCGTACTTGTAACGGTCAACGGCGAGCAGGTGGGGATCGTGACGGAGCACGACATCCTCTACAAGATCGCGGCCGAAGACCTGGCCGCCTCGAGGGTCCCTCTCAGGAACGTGATGTCCACGACGATTTTCTCGACCGACTCGAACACGCCGATAAAGGAGGCCCTGAGGCTGATGGCAAAGCACCACATCAGGCGGCTCCTGGTCACCTCTGAAGGCAGACCGGTAGGGATGGTCAGCCAGAGGTCTATCCTAGGCGGGAGCTTCAGGGTCGCAAAGGATTCCAGCGAAGCCGAGGACTAGCGTCAGACGGCGTAAACAGAGGGGTCCGCAACCCCCGCCTGGGCGAAGGCCAACTTCCTCCGTTTGCAATTTGAACATTTTCCGCAATGGAGTGGGAGCCTCCTGCCTCCGACTTCCGTGAACCCGCTCCCCGAGTAGCAGCTGTAGGTGTACTCCCATGGGACGCCGAGCTCGGCACCCAGCTTCACGACCATGTCCTTGTCGTAGGTTATGAGAGGGGCCATCACGTGGTAGCCACCGAAGTGCGTGGACTGCTGGGCCACCTTGTCCATGAGCTCAAGGAACTCCGGAGTGTTGTCCTTCATCGCGACAGGGGTCTCTCTCCTGATGCCGATGTAGACGTCCCAGATTTCGCGCTGGCCCGTCGAAAGGTATCTGCCAAGGTCCATGGACTCGGCGTGCGCCAGGCCTACCGTGACCAGCTCCAGGTTGCGGACCACGTCCCACCACTTGAGGATGCGCTCCTCCGCCTTCTTCGCGTTCCAGAGGTCCTCCTCCTTCGTCTCGGCGATAGGCGTCTCCGGCTTGGTCAGGACGCTGGTGCTCAGGTCGCCGAGCCAGCGCAGGTCAATCAGCTTGACGGGAGCCCCGAGCTCCTTCCCTATCGCCTCGATGCAGAACTTCTCATAGTCATGGGTGCGCTGCTTGTAGTCGGCGAAGACCAGGATTATCTTCGGCGCCTTGAGCCGGTACTTCACAAAGTACGCCGTGGTGACGGAGTCGACTCCGCCCGATGTCAGTAGGACCGCCGGCCGGGGCTGGGCGGGGGTCTGCATCAGGTGCCCCTCCTGTTCCCGTAGAGGAGTATCTGAAGCCGCGGCGTGAAGCGGTACCCCCTTTCCTTGCATACATCTACCAGCCATCTGCTCTTGACGAGAAGAGCTTCCGCGTCTATTCCTTCAGGCATTAGCATTACCCTGTCCCGCGGCAATCCGTATGCAGATATCAATTCTTCGACTTCGTCGATGTCGTGGGAGTCGGAGGTCACGAACTTGAACCAGGCTTTCCGGTTGCGAGAAAAGGCCTCGAGTGGCCCTCGGCGGGTCCTTAGCCTCGCATCGACAAGGCTGTTGGACGTCTTAGGAGAGACGTTGAAGCACTCGACGACCTCCACCATCTCCGCGCTGGGCTCGAGCGTGCCGTTTGTCTCGACCTCGACCGAGACGCCAGCCTTCTTGAGCGCTGACAGAAGCGGGAGCAGGGCCCTCTGATGCATCAGGGGCTCGCCACCCGTGACGACGAGGTGCTTGCAGCCATACGCCATGACCTTCTCGTAGACGGCGTCGGCGGTCATGGGCTGGTAATCTATGCCGGACCTAGACGCGTCTTGGTTGAGCCAAGTATACTTGGTGTCGCACCAACTGCACGTCAGGTTACAGAAGTACGTCCGGAGGAAGACGCTGGGGGTCCCTGCATTGATTCCTTCGCCCTGCACGCTGAGGAACATCTCGGCTATCGGGAGCTCATTCTCTTGTCTTTGCGTTTTTTCTCTCCTCCAACACCGGGGTTTGTTGTGGCGGAACGGGTCGGAGGCCCACTCACCCGCCAGATACATCTCGATTCTAAGGTGATTATAAACCTGAACCGCTCACGGACGTCTCAGCCGCCGCCGGACCTGTACCTCTGGGTCATCTCCTTCGGCAGGAGAGCGTAGATGTCGGGGTGCTCGGCCTTGAGTTTGCTCAGGGTCGGGGGCATCAGCCCGTTTCGCTTGGCCCTCTTCACGTTGTACTCGATGAACCGCTTCATGGCGCTCGTCTCTCCCTTGGCGGCTACGAAGGCCCGGATCTTCTCTACCGCCTGCTCCTCCTCGAGCTTCTTTACGTTGACCAGATAGGGCGCCAGGACCAGCCACGTCAGCCTGTGCCTCCCGTCGGAGACGGGGTGGCTCAGCAGGTCTTCGACGTACAGGTACCCCCGGGTCGACTTGACCATCGGCGGGGGGAGGAACGGCAACAGCGTCTCACGCACCTGCGTCAGCTGCTTCGGAAAAGGGACCTTCCGGAGGTTCTTCACACCACCATAGATCATCTTCTCTGACAGGTCTCCGAAGAGGTCGTTGACGCCGTTCTCTGCGAGGTAGACGACCCCCTTGGAAAGAGGGCGGTTGACCAGCCTCCAGAACTGCGACTTCAGCTCGAAGTGTGTGGTCGCCTTCAGGTAGTCTTCTACGCGCATGCTGTACTCGTATCCGGTAACCTCCGGACCCAGGCGAGTGAGCTTCACGTCGAAGCAGTCGCGCAAGAGGACCTGCTTCTCCATGGGCTTCTCCCTGATGAACAGCCTCTTTGCCGAGTCGCTCTCGGCCCGCGCGAACTTCTGCCCAAGATAGACCTCCTGACTCGCGACCAACGCCGCGACGAAGAAGCTCGAGAACTCGATTAGCTCCGACATGTGTGGCTCGTATCTCACCCGGCCGATGGAGCTCAGCAACCGGTTCTCGGCCTGCCTCAACACCTCCGAGCTGGAGAAGCTCTCCTCAATCGACAGCTTGTCGAAGAACCGCCGTGAGAAGGGAGTAAACGGGTACCTGACCATGAGCTGAGAAAGGGCGGTATCCTCCCGAGACAAGTGGGATGAAACCCCTGATTTTGCTATTAAAAGTTCCTGCCCCGGTCCTGACCTGACGCGTCGGGACCGAGGCTACACCGCGCCTAGTCTAACCCCTTCTTGCGGTCGAGACGATGGAGAGGACGTCACGGTCTCTCAGGACGTAGTCTGTCGGAAGATGGATTCCCGTCCTGACGTCGACCGCGTAGAGGAGGCCCTTGTGAAGGTCCGAATGGACAGTCCTCGCAAGGTCGTCGAGGGTGGACCCGGCGGGGAGCAGATACACGTCCGGCAGGACGTGCCCGCTCTTGTCCGTCAGCTTCTCCGGGTCGGCGACCGGGTAGATCGCGTTCATCTTGAGGAGCTTGAATATGGTTATGCTGAGAGCGAACTGGACTCCGGTCCTCAGGTACTCTCCGAAGACCTTCCTCTTGATGTAGGCCAAGGCGGTCCGCTGGGCGTCGGTCAGCTCCTGTGGGTTCATGATGTCGAAGCGCTCCTCGCCGGGCACGTACTTGATGTAACCCTTCGATTCCGCCCTTCTCAGAGAGAGCTCGGCCTCCCCGCTGGTGGGGACCACGATGAAGTCCTTGTAGTGCTCCCTCAGCTTCTTGAAGTTCTCCGCGGCATTCGGCAGGTCCATCTTGTTTGCGATTATGATGGTCGGCTTCGAGACGTCGCGCAGAATCCAGCAGAAGTTCTGTGTCTCCTTCTCGGTCCAGCTCTCTATGTCCTTGCCCTCCAGGAGGGCCTCCTTTAGGGCGAAGTTCACGTGCTCCTTCTTCACGCCGATTCCCTGCATCACTTCGGCCACAGCGCTCCCCACGTCTGCCCCAGGTTGCTTCGCGGCCTTGGCTATCTTCCCCATGTTGCTGGAGAACATCTTCGTGTACCAGAGCACGAGCTCCAGTTCGACGTCGGCGAAGTCTGCGATGGGGTCTCCGATGCCGGTCTCCGTGACCCTCCCCTCCTTGTCGACGCTGCCAGAGGCGTCCACCACGTGGAGCAGGGCGTCAGACTGTGCGGCCACCGAGAGGAACTGGTTGCCTAGTCCCTTCCCCAAGTAGGCTCCCTTGATCAGGCCCGGGAGGTCGGTCACCTCTATGGGGATGAACCTCCACCCCTCCTCGCACTTGGAGTTCTTCGGGTTGTCCTGGACGCCGAACTCCTTGTGGACGCACAGCGTCACCGCCTGGGCTATGCCGGTGTTCGGAGACTTCGTCGTGAACGGGTAGTTGGACACCTCGGCCGTCTGAAGCGTCATGGAATTGAATAGAGTCGTCTTTCCCGCGTTTGTCTTTCCTATAATTCCAATCCTTATCATAGATGTCTGTCCGTTTCGCCACAGCGTTCTACTTATAGTTGAAGGGTGACGAACGGGTCCCCAGTAAGGGATACGGAGGCTACGTCCTGTACCTGAGGAAGCCTGCCGCCCCACCGAAGGACTTCAGCATGGCCCCCTCCTCCGTCCCAGAGGATATCATCTCGACCTTTGCGCCTATCTGGATTGCCTTCTCCTCGAGCATATCGACGACGTCCGACTCATCTACCTCGTAATCGGTGGCACCGCACTTCGTGCAGGGCTCGCTGAGCATCTGCTGCATGGTCTGCATCTTCTTCTGGTTGTCGACGACCTTATCCTTGACTGTCTCGCAGTTCTTGCAGGTCATCTGGATCTTGGTGATGTTGATGTCGTCGGAGATCAGAATCGAGTCCATGTTGGTCTTGTTCAGGGCGTCGATAATCTTGGGGAGACCGTAGACGGAGAGCCCGTTCGGCCTGTTGACCTCACCGAGGAACTTCTGTACCATCTTCCTCTCCTCGATGAACCGCACGTCCTGTAGCTTGTCGGCTGCCTTCTCGGCGATCTCGCGGATGCCCTCCCGCCCTGAATAGGAGGTGTCGACGACCTCGATGATGTTCTTCTGGAGCCTGTAGTCGAGATACCCTCCTTTCATGAAGTTCTCCTTCGTCGGTCCCGGACCGCCCACGATTATCCCGTTGACGGTGTTATCGGTTATGAATATCCGGGTGACGTGCTCGGAGACCCTGTTGAAGAAGTAGGTGAGCTCCATCTCCCTGCCCCTCTCGTACCTCCGGGCGCTCTGGCCTCCCTTTCTCGTCTTCCCGGAGATGCCCGAGGTCATGAGGTCTTCAACATCCAGCCTGTCGCCCGAGAGGATGCCTATCCCCGCCTCGTTCGAGTCGATGGAGAGGATGCCGTAGACCTTCTCGGCCTTCAGCATGTCCTTCAGGTACTCGACGTGGAAGTGATCGTCGCACATGTAAAGGAACGTGTTGACCGGTTTCGGCGGGGTTATCTCGTTCAGCCGTATCACCTCGCTCCCCGGCCCGTTGGTGGGCAGGGCACCCGAGAAGATGACAAGCCCGGTCTCCGGCGTTTCCCTGTAGAGCTTGAGGCGCTGCATCGTCTTCGTTAGAGCGTCCTGCACGTGGTTCCGCGTGGTGTCCGACTTGATGTTGCCGGCGGTGCCCCACTCATTCCTCAGGTACGCGATGACCTCGTGAAGTGGCTTCTTCGGAGGTATGTACAGCGAGACGAGTTCCGTGCCCCTACCCTCCTTGCTGGAGAGCTCGGAGATTGCCTTCCTAATCTTGTATAACCTGACTGAGTCTGCTTTGCTAAGCAAGGTATGATGGCCTCTGGGTCAGCTCAGAGAATCAGCATCGAAGACGGCAGAGATGCTCAACGCAGACGGCTTTTCGCTCCGCCGGTGCCTTATAAAATATATCATTACGTTGAATAAGCGACCCCATCGCTCGTTGCGCCGGATTGAAGATAGTCCTGAGGATAGGTGGCTCGATACTGGGCTCACCGCCTGACGGGGCGGTGATGGCGAGCTACGCGACGGTCGTCGAGAAGGCCCTGAAGGAGGGGCACAAGATCGCCATCGTCGTCGGGGGCGGGTCGGTCGCGCGTCAGTACATCGAAGCGGCGAGGAAGATGGGGCTGGAGCACAGGGACCAGGACCTCGTCGCCATAGCTGCTTCAAGGGTGAACGCGAAGCTGGTCGGTATGAAGCTCGGGTTCCCCGACGTCCCGACCACGATAGGCACGACCCTCTCGAGGGTCGCGAGGGACCACGTCGTCGTGATGGGGGGTCTCAGACCCGGGATTACTACGGACACCGTTGCCACACTCGTCGCAGAGGCCTGGCGCTCCGACCTGATGGTCAAGGCCTCCAACCAGGAAGGTATCTACACAGCAGACCCGCGCGTGCACAAGAGGGCGCAGCTGCTGCCCAAGGTCTCCTATCCCATGCTCGTCGCGATACTCGGAGGAGATTACACTCCCGGGCTCCACAGCATAATCGACCCTGTCGCGGTCGGCAGGATTGCGAAGAACAGGATCAAGCTCACGGTCGTGAACGGAAGCAATCCGGAGAACGTGCTCTTGGCGATTCAGGGAGACATCGTAGGCTCCACCGTCGGCTAGACCACCACGGCTACGGCGATATCGTTCACGTTGGTACCTGTAGCTCCGGTCATCACGAGGTCGCCGAGACCGCCGAAGAACCTGAAAGTGTCGTTCTGGCGCAGAATCTCCTCTGGAGAGAAGCCCAGGGACCTCCCTCTTCTGATGGTGGAGCCGTCTATGATTGCCCCGGCTGCGTCTGTTGAGCCATCCAGGCCGTCCGTCCCGAGGGCGACCATCGCAACTCGCTGGTTTCCATCGGTTTTCATTGCGGCGCCCAGAGCGAACTCCTGATTCCTGCCTCCTCTCCCCTCTCCGCTGACCGTCACGGTCGTCTCTCCGCCGACGACGTAGCTCGAGGGCTCGGGCATCGCGTCCGCGTGCAGGAGAACTGAACCCATGAACATGCCGGCGAACCTTGCCTCTCCCTCGAGGCTTGTGGTCAAGAGTACCGGTCTCTGACCCCTCGACTTCAGACGGCGCACGGCCGCGTTGCTCGCGTCGTCGTTGCTGCCTATGATGACGTTCGAGACCTTCCTGAAGTACCTCGAACCCGGCTTCGGGGTCTCGGGAATCGTGCCCTCCACCCCTCTCCTTAGCAAAGCCGTCACGCTGTCTGGGATTTGCTCCCAGGCGCTGAACTTCTTCAGCACATGGACTGCGTCAGAGAATGTGGAGGAATCTGGATACAGCGGACCTGAGGCTATCGAGTCCAGCCTGTTCCCCACCACATCAGAGATCACCAAGGAAAGGACGACGGAAGGATACAGCCTCTGGGCGAGCCATCCCCCCTTCAGGCTGGACAGGTGCTTCCTGACGACGTTGAGCTCCTGTATGGTCGCTCCCGCCCGCAGCAGAGCCCTGGTGACCTCGATCTTATCGGCAAGGGACACCCCATCTCTGGGCATCGGCAAGAGCGAGGAACCCCCTCCAGAAATCAGACAGATTGTCAGGTCGTCCTTGGTCGGCTTCCCCACAAGGTCGAGCATCAGTTCAACCCCCTCGATGCCTGCTCTGCTCGGCAGCGGGTGGGTCGTACGATGAAGTTCGATTTTGCCCGACCCATCTCTCCCGATAGTCTGGGAATCCGGTACATTGACGATGCCGGCTGTGATCCTGTCTCCGAGCACAGAATCGAGAGCCCTAGCCATCGCCCCGCTGGCCTTTCCTCCTCCTATGACCAGAATCCTCCTGAATTTCGCAAGCTCGAAGCTTGTGTCTTGGACGAACAGCTGACCGCCTCTGACGCTGAGCTTGGACTTGATCAGTCGCCCGGGCTCGGCGGCGCCCAGGGCAGCCTCGACCGCCTCGAGAGAGAGGCGCCTCGCCCTCCTCGCAGTCTCGGTCTCGCCGTTCTCGATCAACTCGGCGGCGTTCTTGATGTACATCTGTCGACGCTCTTGTTTCGGATTCTCCGGAGTGAGATAATTAAGTTGACGCCCAAGCCCTCGCCATCGAACCGCGGGGCTAGTTGCTAGAGAGGCTCTTCACGAGGTCCTCGACCGCTTTCCGGGTATACGCCACGCCCTGGGGGTTGCCAGTCAGCGCGTGCCTCACCTTTCCGCCGTCCAATTCCAAGAAGACCTGTGGGATGATGTAGTCCGGAGTCCAGTCGCCGTATTTCTTGACCAGCTCGTCGGCCTCGCTCTCGTCGTCCGTGTCGATGTCGAGAAGCTTTACGGGCACGCCCAGCTCCTTTCCAGCCTTCTTCATCGGTTCTACCGCCGTGGGAACGCAATGTGGGCACCAGTTGGCGTAGACAACGTAGATTGTCTTTACCTTGGTCATCAGAAGCCTCGACTCGGACGGGGGGTGCATCTGTATAAGTCTTGACGGGCGCCTCGGCCTAGGTCGAGTCCTGCTCTGTCCTTCCAGTATCGAAATCCACTGCGCGGAGAAGTCGCTGGAACTCTTCCTCGGTTACCCATTCCACCTTCAGATAGTCGAGTATCTCCTCCTTCTTCATCCCGATTTTCTCCGCCTCCCTGGTCGCCGCGGTGTATGCCTCTATCTCCGTCGGCCGATCGACGTAGCTGTACCTGCTGTCGAAGAGCTCCTTGCCTTCTATGAACTGTCGGATGTGGACCAGCTCGTGGATCACATCGAGGTAGAGGTACCTCTCGTCGCCCATCCTCAGGTACTCGGAGCTCACCACGATGTTACCAGTCTCATCATCGACGCGCAGATACCCGGCCCGCGGGAGTATGTCGACCATAAGGTCCCCGAGTATCCTCTCGGTCTGGTCCAGGAATATCGATTTCACGGCTTCGACGCTCTCGAACCCCGGAAAGACCTCAATGAAGGCGAGCGACCCCGTCTTTGTGGTCCTGTTAATCCCGTGGCCGGAGGCCGCCTCCTTCTTTCTCTGGACCTTCGTCATTTGAGCATCCGCCCCACATCCTTCACGAAGAGGTCCTTCATGTAGGCTCTCCTGAACCCGATCTTCAGGTACAGCCCCTCCAGGGATTCGGAGAGGATTGTCTGCAGGATGAGTGTCCTGCCTTCCTTGACGGCCAACCTGTGCGAGAACTCGAGCATCGTGCTCGCGACTCGTTTCCCCCTCCAGTCACGGTGCGTGGCCACGCAGTACGCGCCGCAGACCTTCCCGCTCCTGAAGAGCGCCGCTATCCCGGCCGGCTCGTCCTTGATCGTGCCAAGCAGGAGGCTGGCCTCCCTGACCTTCGTAAGCTTCTGGACGATGCCCAGGATGGCCTTGAGCTGGCTCGAGTCTCCGTAGAACGAATCCAGGTATACGCGGACCCATGCCTCAAGCTTGCTGCCCGTGACATGCTCTATCTTGAGGTCAGGGTTCACCTTGAAGGACGCCTCATCTATCTCCATGACGGCCATCTGGTCCGCGATTCTGTACCCGCCCTTCGCCAGCGTCACCAGCAGCTTCGGGTCCAGCTGGTCCCTCTGGAGGAGGAGGTGCGGCTTCCGCTTCCGCGCTTCGAACTCGCTCTCCATCGGCGCGATGGACTTCTTCGAGTCGGGCGTTATCTTCAGGAACCCTCCGCGGTTGAAGAAGTACTCATCGAAGTCCTTCGAGAACAAAAGGTAGGCGTTCCGGCTCAGCCATTTCGTATCGGCCCAGTTGGACCACCAGGATACCTCGTTGAACTCGTAGGCCGTCTCATTGGAATCTGCCAAAGAAGTTCACGCCGAGGATGTTGGAGGTGATTCTCAGAGCCTCGTAGTAAAGCTCGACCTGGTTCTGGTCCTTCTCTGACGCCCCGTCTTCGATCAGCTTCTTCATGAACGTGATTGCCTCCGGAGTGTCGAAGTCGTCGTTGAGGAAGGCGTAGAACTCGCCGAGCACCTTCCCGGAGTCCCTCCTGCGGGCCTTCGTCGCCCTCCTCTCCTCCATTATCTTCGCCTTGCCTCTCAGCGAGATGTAGAGCTCGTACATCTTCTTGAGACCCTTCTCCTCGAACTCCATGTCCTCCCTGTAGTGATGCGACAACAGGTACAGCCTCAGGGTATCCGGCCCGTACTCCTTCAGGATCTCCCTCACGGTCAGGACATTGCCGACCGACTTTGACATCTTGCTCCCGTCCGTGTTCACCAGCCCGGTGTGCACCCAGTAGTTGACCAGGGGCTTGACCTTCGTCAGCGACTCCCCCTGGGCTATCTCCGCCTCGTGGTGTGGGTAGATCAGCTCATAGGCTCCTCCGTGAATGTCGTACTGGGCTCCGAAGTTCGTGAGGGTGACCGCGGTGTCCTGTATGTGCCAGCCGGGCGAGCCTCTGCCCCACGGGCTGTCCCAGCGGCCCTCGACGAGGACGACGGGACGCCAGAGGGTGAAGTCCAGCAGGTGCTTCTTCTTGACAGAAAGCTCCAGAGGCCTCAGAGAGAGCTCCTTCGGCGTCATGTGCGAGAGCTTCCCGAAATCTGGGAAGGTCGCCGTGTTGAAGTAGACGGTACCGTCGACCACATACGCGTTCCCGTCCCGTATGAGGGCGGAGATTTCGTGCATGGTCTCCTGCACGTAGTTAGAGACCCTTTCGTACTTGGTGACCGTGTAGATTTTCAGGCTGTCCGTGTCCTCGAGGAAGGCCTTCGTGTACTTCTCCGCCAGCCTCATGGCGTCGACTCCCTCCTCCTTTGCGACCTGAGTGATCTTGTCGTCAATGTCGGTGATGTTCATGAGGAAGTTCACCTCGAACCCCATGTGCGACAGATACCTGGCCACGACGTCGTAGAACGTGTAGGTCCTGGCGTGACCTACGTGGAGGTACCCCTGAACCGTGGGCCCGCAGACGAACATCGAGACTTTTCCGGGCACCCTGGGACGGAACGACTCCTTCTGCTCGGTCATCGTGTTGTATAGCTTGAGGTCTGGTTGCATCTTGAAGTGACTCACGAGGGTTCTTCCTTACGCTATCTTAGCTTTATGAACTATAAATGTGAGTGAATCCGTGCCGACGTTGTTGTTGTACGAGAAAAAGATTAGTTCGTTCCCCCAGCTGATTAGCGAACTGGACATCATAGACCTGGACGCAGGCGTCCGGGCGGTCGGGAAATACAAGGCAAAGAAGTGCTTCGTCTTCGTCACGAGGTCTGCGAAGGGGTTTACGTCCATTCTCTGCAGCATGAAGCGCGCCGGCAAGGAGAGCATCCCGGACAAGCGGCTCCTGGCCAAGGAGTTCGAGACGATCCAGGAGCTCGAGAAGTTCCTCGCCGAAGTCGTGGCCAAGCCCGTCGTGGCGTCCGAATACTAGACGGTCGAACCAGCGGCCCGTCCCGCGAACTCGCGTATTCTCTGCTCGCTCAGGCGGACGTAGTCCCGGTCTACCTCATATCCGACGTAGTGCCGTCCCGTCTTTATCGCCGCGATCGCGGTCTGCCCGGACCCGATGAAAGGGTCGAGCACCACGTCGCCCTCGAAGGTGTAGAGCTGTATGCAGCGATACGGCAGCTCGACCGGAAAGGGAGCGGGATGGCCGACCTTGCGGGCGCGCTCAGCGTCGAACCGCCAGACGCTCTTGGTGAACTCGAGGAACTCGTCCCTGGTGATTGTGCTCTTCTTCCCGTGGCCCTCCCTCGCGAACCGGGACTTGGAGAAGACGAGGATGTACTCGTGGGTGTCCCTGAGGGTCGGGTTGGTCGCTGAGAGCCAGCTCCCCCACGCCGTCGAGGGGCTGCTGCTCGAGTCCTTGGCCCATATCACCTCCCCCCTCATCAGGAAGCCAAGCTTCGTCATATCCTCGATTATGAAAGCGTGGAGCGGGATGTACGGCCTCCTTCCGAGGTTGGCAACGTTGATGCAGCACCTCCCTCCAGGGACGAGGACCCTCCTGACCTCCAGCCAGACCCTCTCGAGGAAGCCGAGGTATTCCTGGAGTGTGAGGTTCCTGTCATACTCCTTCCCCACGTTGTAAGGAGGCGAGGTGACCACGAGGTGGACGCTGCTGTCCGGAATCTCCTTCATCCTCTCGCTCGACCTGCAGATTATCCTGTCGAGGTATTCCTTTCTGATTGGCCTCTCGACGTACTCCTCGGCATCCTCCTTCTGGAGACCATCATAGAGCCTGCCGGCGTAGAAAATCGCCGACTCGTGGCTCCTCCTTCCGGGAGAGCCGAAGGCACTGGTCTTCGTCCCCGTTCGCCTTCTCGAGGACACCGTCCCATCTGTCTTCCTCGTGCGAGCGGGGCTCAAACCACCACCCGAGAAGAATCGTCCGGGATATAGCTTCCACCCAAACCGTGCCTTGATTTCTCCACGTTAGGTCGTGTTGGGTTGTGGCGAGAGTGCCGGGGGTGGGATTTGAACCCACGAACCCCTAAGGGACGGGATGTCCCATGGCGGCGTGGCCAGATCTTGAGTCGGGCTGAGCGGCGTCCCGCACGGTTGGCCAGGCTTCGTTACCCCGGCGCTCTTGTCCCGACCATTCGCGCAGCTTTCAAAAGGGTTTCTGAGGTCGGGCGGCTAGCCGATTGGTGCTCTGTGCTCTGTGGTGCATCCTTGAAAGGACGGAACCCGAACTATGACGCACAGGCTCTAAAGGTACCCCTTCCGTCTCAGACAGGTTGGAAGTGCTTACTCCGTCGCATATCCTTTGTCGACGAGAAACTTCTTGAAATCCTCCGACTCGGTTATCATCAGGTCAATCGAGCGGAGTAAGGTCGCATAGAAGAACTCCATCGCTTCGTGGCTGCGCTGACAGTTCGGACAGATGTTGGTCTGCTTGGTAGGGATGAACCTGCTCAGCTCCTTATGAGTCCCGAACTGCTCATACGCGTCCTGCAGGGCCCGCATTACCGGATCGCGCATCTCATCGGTTATCTTTTCAAGGATGCCGCTCACCCTGAGCGCCGCATCGAACTCTTGGTCGATGCGATACTTTCCCCACGTGCTCCTCTCACAGACGAAACGCTTCTTCCTCTCTCCCTTGCGCTTCTTCTCTCTGGGGTAGAGGAAGACGTATTCCAGCCGGTAGAGTTCCTTGAGGGTTGAGTAGACCACGCTGGCGGGTATCTTCTCCCTCGCAGTGATGTCCTCAACGGTGATCCCCTCTGCGCCTGCCTGCCGTATGTGATCCATTATCCGCCACGTCGTCTCCTTGGAGAGCAAGTCCGCCTCCAGATATGACTTTACGGGAAAATGCGTTAGGTATGTCTTGATATTCTTCCCCTTCGAGCTCCGCATGTCGAACGAACTCTCAGCGGGTGCCTTAAGCGTTTTCGATATTTCTGTAAAACTCGTAATTAGCGCGATTCCAACCTTTTACGTCAAAATATCTAATAGCTGATCGCGATTCCGGGGCTGCTCTTAGTATTGCCAGGCCAGATTATGCAACGCTTCCGAGTTTCGCACTTTTTGGGAAATTGGGAAGACGGCTCGCCCACGACGATGACGCAGGCAGCGGCTAGGTAAGCACCAAAGAGAACCTGGAACGAATTTGGACTTTAGTTACGCCTATCCTGACCTGTTTCTTGCTGTCGTCGCGCTCTTCGTCACAGGCGCGCTGCTGCCTCTCCTTCTCAACACGAGACGAGGCGCCATCGCAGCGTTCGTACCTGCGGCAATCGCATCAGCGCTGACGGCGGCCCTCTCTACGTTGATCTTGTTCTCAGGGTCGACCATCCGATTGGCACCTCCGCTCACTGCGTCTATCCCCTCCATCGGCATAGCGCTCTACATCGACGGGGTCTCGGCTTTCTTTATGCTGATTATCGGCCTCGTCGCGACGGCTGTCTCAATCTACTCGCTGGGTTACAGCGGTGGTAGCGAGGAGAAGCGTGGCGTCAGGTCCGTCGGGTTCCTGATCAACCTCTTCGTCCTGTCGATGATCCTGGTCGTCGCCACAAACAACGTGTTCTCCTTCCTATTGTTCTGGGAGCTTATGTCGTTGACCTCGTTCCTGTTGGTGATCCACGAGGACGAGAAGCCGGGGACCCTCAAATCTGGGATAACGTATCTCATAATGACGCACATCGGCACGGCCTTCATCACGGCCGCCTTCCTCATCCTCTACTTCTCGACGGGCAGCCTTTCATTCGACGCGTTCAGAAGCTCGGCCGGTCAGCTCGCCCCGTTCACGAAGGACGCGGTCTTCATCCTGGCGCTGCTCGGTTTCGGTACCAAGGCGGGGCTCGTCCCGATGCACATCTGGCTGCCCAAGGCCCATCCTTCAGCCCCGAGCAACGTCTCCGCCCTCATGTCAGGGGTGATGCTGAAGGTGGCGATCTACGGCTTGGTCCGCGTCACGTTCGACTTCGTAGTCCCGAGTTCTCCCGGAGACGCATGGCTCGGACTGCTGATGGTCGCGGCAGGCTCCAGTTCCGCCCTGGTCGGGGTCCTCTATGCAGCCGTGGAGCACGACATCAAGAGGGCTTTGGCCTACCACAGTGTAGAGAACATAGGAATCATCGTACTAGGTCTCGGGCTCTCAGTCGTCTTCTTGTCCTACGGACTCGCGACTCTGGCTGCCCTCGCCCTGCTCGCAAGCATGTACCACTCGCTCAACCACGCCGTGTTCAAGGGACTCCTGTTCATGGGGGCTGGGTCGGTCGTCCTCAAGACCGGGACCGCCGACATGAACCTGATGGGTGGGCTCGCGAAGAAGATGCCGTGGACGGCCATGTTCTTCCTCATCGGGTCTATAGCCATCGCCGGACTCCCTCCGCTCAACGGCTTCGTGAGCGAGTGGCTCACGATGCAAGCGCTTCTGTCGTCTTATCAGGTTCCGAACCAAGTTCTACAAGTCTCAATCGGCTTCGCCAGCGTAGCCTTCGCGTTAACCCTCGGGCTCGCGCTGGCGACCTTCGTCAAGCTCTTCGGCATCTCGTTCCTAGCGCGGCCGCGCTCCGCGGGAGCTGAGCGCGCCAGCGAGGTACCGAGGACGATGGTTGCCGGAATGGCCGTTGCTGGGATACTCTGCGTCGTGCTCGGCGTCCTACCATTTGTGGCGACATCGGCAGTAGCCTCAGCCTTCCATCTCGACCTAGGGCTGATCACTCCCTATTCCCCGCTCGGGCCCCTCGCAGTGGGCTATACCGCAAGCGGTCTGAGTTCCATTAGCAGCCTCTCGATGCCGACAGTGCTGATTCTCACCGGGTCCGTCGGGGCCGCGGTCTTCGGGTTCGTGGTCCTTGCAGGATCGGGCAGGAAGCCCGTCGTGCGGCCCTACACCACCTGGGAGGGTGGGTTCGGTCCGCTCGGCGAGAGGACAGAGTACACAGCCACCTCGCTCTCCCAACCCATCCGCACCGTGTTCAAGACGTTCTACCGGCCTCACACGAGCATCAAACGCGAATACTTCTCCGACTCGAATCATTTGGTAAGGAAATCGGTGAGCGTCGTCTCCGAGACCAGAGAGGTCTTTGAGGACTACCTCTATTCCCCTGTCGTCGGCGGGACCCTGTTCCTCCTCGACAAGGTGCGCAGGATTCAGACCGGAAAGATCAATTCGTATCTTCTCTACATGATGATAGCGACTGTCTCGCTGCTGCTACTGGCGGTGTTCCAATTTTGATCGCCTACGACATCACCCTGGGCGCCGACGCCGTGAAGATCACTGTGATAGGAATCCTTCAGGCCGCCGGGATATTCGCCCTGGCGCCACTTCTGACCGGCGTCATGCGCAAGGTCAAGGCGAAGAGACAGAAGAGGGTCGGGGCGAGCGTCATCCAGCCCTATTACGACCTGCTGAAGCTCCTGAAGAAGGATGAGGTCGTCTCTGAGCACGCCTCCTGGGTCTTCCAATGGACCCCCTGGATTGTCGCGGCCTCCACCATGTCAGCGGCGCTCTTCATCCCCATCTTTGTGCCGTTCAGTCCAGTCAGCTCAGCAGGAGACATCCTGGTCGTGCTGGGGCTCTTTGCCCTCGCCCGTTTCTTCGTCATGCTAGCTGGGATAGACACCGCGAGCGCGTTCGGGGGCATCGGCGTCAGCAGGGAGATGATGATGTCATCGCTGGCGGAGCCCGGACTCTTCCTCACTGTCTTCGTCATCTCACTGACCTTCGGTGGAACGAATCTCACAAGCTTGGTGGGAGCGGCGGCTCAGTCCGGCGTAGTCATCGCCCCCAGCGTGCTATTCGGATTCATCGCGTTCTTCATCATAACGCTGGCCGAGACCGGAAGGCTGCCATTCGACAATCCGGCCACGCACCTCGAGCTGACGATGGTCCACGAGGCCATGGTGCTCGAGTACTCGGGGAGGGGCCTCGCCCTCATCCAGTGGTCGCAGTCGATCAAGCAACTGCTCCTGCTCGGGCTCATGGTGGACCTGTTCCTGCCGATTGGGATGCCCGCCTCAGCCGACGCGAGTCTAGCTCTCCTGGGTTTTGGTGCTGCCGCGGTCGTCGTTAAGGTGGTCCTCCTCGCGGTCGTCATCTCTTACCTGGAGACCCGCGTGGCCAAGTGGAGGTTGTTCAGGCTGCCGGACCTCTTCACGATGGCAATCGCGAGCGCGATGGTCGGAATGATAGTCTTCTATCTGTGATTGGTGAGAGATAGTTGCAAATACCACAACCAGACATAGTCGCGCTCTCCTCGGTGGCCCTGCTGGTCTCCACGTTCGGCGTGGTCGTCAGGAGAAGCTTTGCCGGCTGGCTGAGCGCGTACCGGTACCAGTCGATCGTGCTCGCAGGATCGACCGGACTGATTGCGTATGCGACCGGCGTCTGGGAGATATACGCCGCGGCCGTCCTCACACTGCTGGTCAAAGCGATTGTAATCCCGAGGCTGCTTGTCCGGGTCACCGAAGGCGTGAACGACGAGTTCAAGATAGAGGCGAACCCCTACGTGAGCATAAGGCTGTCAGTCCTGATCTCGGCGCTCCTGGTCGCCCTCTCTTACGCCCTCGTCCAGGAGATTCTACCATCGGCCGGGCTCGACGGTCTTGCCGCGGCGGCCTATCTGCCGGTCTCGCTTTCGCTCTTCTTCATCGGACTCTTCGTGATGGTCAGCAGAAGGATGGCCCTCAACCAGGTGGTGGGCCTTCTCATCATCGAGAATGGGCTCTTCCTCTTCACCACCGCCCTTACAAACGGGGTCTCTCTCATCATCGAGGTAGGTATACTGGCCGACATCCTGGTCGGCGTGATGATCTCCTCTCTGCTTCTGCTCAGGATGAACCAGACCTTCGACACCCTCGACATCGGCCGTCTGGAGAAGCTCAAGGATGATTGATTGGTCGTGTGGTCGAACTTGTTAACAATCGCCGGCGAGGTCATAATCCCGTCGGGCTGGAGCGCCCTCCTCCTTACGGTGCTCCTCACCCCAGCCGCGGCCGTCGTGTTGGTGACCCTGACGCACAGAAAGAGGATCGCCGAGGCGGTCACAGCCGTGTCGGTTCTGCTCATCGTGTTCCAGGTGCTAGGCCTGGTCGCTGGGGTGATAGATGACAGACAGCTCTCTGCCTATGGCGAGCTCCTCTACCTCGACGCGCTGGGGGCCCTGATACTCATCCCGATAGCGGGCGTCGGATTCGTGGCGGCCCTCTACTCTGTCAACTACATGGGGAGGCAGTACGAGCGAGGAATCGTCGACGACAGACACATCGTAAGGTACTATCAGGGCTTCAACGGCTTCATGCTCACCATGCTCCTGGTCCCTCTGGCCAACAACATGGGGCTCATGTGGGTCGCCATCGAGGCGACGACGCTGGTCTCGGTCTTCATGATAATGCTCTACACGACCGAGGGCGCGATAGAGGCCGCCTGGAAGTACCTGATGATCGCCACAGTAGGACTGTCTCTGGCGCTCTTCGGTATAGTCCTGTTCTCATACGCTAACACCTCTGCCGTGCCCTCGTCCTCGGGAATGGACTGGACGAGTATGGTCGCCAACTCCGGCCTCCTCAACTCCGGAGTGGTCAAGGTTGCCTTCGTCTTCGTCCTTGTAGGCCTGGGAACGAAGGCGGGCCTCGCCCCCATGCACACGTGGCTGCCCGACGCCCACGGGGAGGCCCCGACGCCCGTCAGCGCGCTCCTCTCGGGCGTCCTGTTGAACTGTGCCATCTACGGCGTTCTGAGGTTCTACATCATCACTTCCGGCACGGTGGGGACGGCGTTCCCGGGGGAGCTGCTGACGCTGCTCGGCCTGCTGTCAATGGGGATAGCCGCGGCGTCGATTTACTTCCAGAAGGACATGAAGAGGTTGCTCGCTTACTCGAGCGTCGAGCACATGGGCATTGTCTCGATTGCGGTCGCATTTGGAGGGTTTCTCGGGCTCTTCGCTGCCCTTCTCCACATAATCAATCACGCCATCGCGAAGCCTCTCATGTTCTTCGCCAGTGGCACAGTGAGCCAGAGGTACGGGACAAAGACCATGGTAGAGATCAAGGGAATAGTCAAGGTCATGCCGGTCACCGGTACCTTGCTCCTCCTCGGGGGTCTCGCGATAGCCGGGATGCCCCCGTTCAACATCTTCCTGAGTGAGTTCCTTGTGATGACTGCCGGGTTCGGGACCGGGCAGTTTCTGGTCACCTCCGTCATGATTATTCTTCTCGTGGTGGTATTCGCGGGGTTCCTGCGGCACCTTGTGCCGATGGTCTTTGGGAACCCGGCCTCCGGGAAGGCAGTTCCGACTGAGAAAGGCACAGGGACCGACGGCATGGGGGCCTTCGCGGTTGTCCCGATGCTCATCCTCGCCGCGCTGGTGATAGTCCTCGGTTTCTACATCCCTCAACCTCTCCAGACTCTGATTCGCGACGCGACGCAGGTGTTCGCTCAGGGGGCCGCGTCAAAGTGACCGGACCGACACAAGCCGCCGGCTACGAGGCGAGGCTGCGTGACCGGTTCGGGGAGGGAGTCGTTTCGGTTCGACTGCTGAACGGGAACGAGCTTCACCTCACAATTCGCAGCAAGGAGGACCTGCCCGAGGCCTGTACGTACGTCCACGACGAACTGAAGGGTGTGCTAGCAACCGTCGTCTGTTCCGACGAGAGGCGAATAAGCGGCGAGTTCGTCCTGAGGTACGCGTTCGGCATCGGGGGCGGGGAGGACCTCTTTGTTATCGTCGAGACGCGAATCGAACAAGGCAGCCCAGGGTCGCGTCCCTCCTTCCCGAGCGTGGCCCTGCGCCTGCAGGCTGCCACCCTGTACGAGAGGGAAATCAGGGACATGCTCGGACTGGTACCGGAAGGCCATCCCGACGAGAGACCGATGGTGCTACACGAGCAATGGCCCGAAGACATCCAGCCGCTCAGGAAGGACTTCGACATAGGCACGAAGGTTGCCCGGGTCACCGACCGTCCATACGAGTTTCTGAAGGTGGACGGTGAGGGTGTCTCCGAGATCCCGGTCGGCCCTGTCCATGCGGGCATCATCGAGCCAGGTCACTTCAGGTTCAGCACGATCGGCGACAGCATAATTAACCTAGAGACCCGCCTCTACTACACACATAGGGGCGTCGAGAAGCTCGCCGAGTCGATGAACCTGGACAAGGTCCTGCTCGTCAGCGAGCGGATATCCGGTGACGAGGCGGTGGCGAACTCCACGGCCTACTGCCAGGCGATTGAGAAGATCGCAGGGGTGACGCCCCCTCGAAGGGCGCTCCAAGTCCGGGCCGTCTGTGCCGAGATGGAGCGCGTATACAATCACATCGGGACGCTCGCGGGCCTGTCCACCGACGTAGGGTTCGGCTATGGCGCCGCACGGCTCAGCATCCTCAAGGAGAGGATGATGCGGCTCAACGAAGAGGTCGCAGGAAGCCGGCTTCTCTTTGGAGTTAATAGACTGGGGGGCGTAGGCGTGGACCTGTCCGAGGAGAAGTCTGTGCGGCTGCTGGGCGTGACCGACGAAGTACTGGGCGACTTCAAGCGCGTCGTATCTGTCCTAAGGAGCGATTCGTCGGTCATGGACAGGCTGAGGGGGACCGGAGCGATATCGTCGGCAGCCGCCCTGGAAATCGGTGTGGTGGGAGTCACCGCGAGGAGCTCGGGGCTGGGCATCGACACGAGGAGAGACCACCCCTATGGCGCCTACCGCTCTCTGCGCATCGACCCGCACCACGACAACCTCCAGCAGGTCACCCGCTTTCAGGCTGAGATGACCAGGAGACGGGGAGACGTGCTCGCGCGCTTTGAGACCAGGGTCGAGGAGGTAATCAACTCCGTGGAGATCATGAGAGAAGTGCTCCAGGATCTCGACAGCGGGCGAGAGCTAGCGGTCCCTCTGACCAGGGACACGCTCAAACCCTACTCCCATGCCTTGGGTTACGCAGAATCCCACAGGGGACAGACTGTGCACTGGGTCATGATCGGGGAGGACCAAGATTCGCTCTTCCGCTACAAGGTGAGAACTGCTTCCTTCTCCAACTGGCCTGCCATCGAGGCGGCCGTGCTCAACGACATCGTCGCGGACTTTCCCCTCGTGAACAAGAGCCTAGACCTCTCCTACGCTGGAAACGACCTGTGATCGAGATGGAAGACAAGCCCAGAGACGACACCAAAGCGGGTTCGGACGGTCGCGGGACGGGGTCGCGGAGCGATATCCTTGGCGACCGGGTCGAGACCGACAGGAATGTTCTGGACAAGAACGGGTCGGCTGCCAGTTTCCGCGGGGACGTGACCCTATCTCCCCCATCAGGAGATTCCGCCGGGGACCGCGAGTTGCTCAGGACGGCGCGGGACGTGTGCGCGCCCAAAGCCATCGGCGTGGTCGAAGACAATGAAGGCATCCATCTGACGCTTGACAGGGGCAGGTGCATCATGTGTGGGATGTGCCAAGCGACTGCGCCGACCACGTTCAAGGTCCAGAGCAGCTACGCTCAACCCGCGAGGAGGCTTGCCAATCTCGTCCAGACGCAGTTCGCGGACCTGCCGTCTGTTGGTGCCATCATGCCAATCGAGGAGATCGGGAAGCAACTTAGCGAGAAGGTCAAGAGGACGCTGGGTCGGTCGCTGGCGATACGGGAAGTGGACGCTGCCTCCTGCAACGGCTGCGAGGTAGAGGTCGCGGCGCTCAACAACCCGATTTACGACGTCGAACGATTCGGCGTCCACTTCGTGGCTTCTCCGCGTCACGCCGACGTGCTTCTCGTGACCGGGGTCTGTTCGAGGAATATGGACCTCGCGCTGAGGAGGACCTATGATGCGACGCCGGACCCGAAGATCGTGGTTGCAGTCGGAGCCTGCGCGTGCACGGGCGGGTTGTTCGGTGATACCTACGCCACGTCTGGCGGCATAAGCCAGACAGTCCCCGTGGACGTGTTTGTACCCGGGTGTCCTCCGAGACCAGAGGCCATTCTCTATGGACTCCTGCTCGCAGTCGACCGCATCGGATGAGTCAGCGACATAATACCTGTCATTCCCACACGTTTAGCTAAACTTCGTTACCCTAGTGCTCTCGTTCCGACTTGGCCCAGCTTCCAAGAAGTCGCTGACGAGCTAATCTTAATACCGAGCGACCTGATTTCAGAACTAGGGCCACTTTGAGCGTGATGGTTCTAACGTCGGTGGAATCTGCATGTTGAAGACGAACCCATCAACTTTATTCACTCTCTCCCTGTCGCCCCTCATTCTCACTTATCTTGTAGTCGCGCTGGTATGCCTGCTGATTGGAACCCTTCGCTTTGTCCTCCCCTCAATCGTTCCCATTGGCTTGCTCGTTACCATCCTCCCCGTCGCCGTCTTTGCCGCAGGCCTCGTTGCATGCTGGGCTCAACCCATCCGTTCGGCCCAGTTCTACGAGGACGGTTTCAGGATCGTCGGGAGAGGGCTCGATAGGGACCTCAGCTACTCGGACATCACCCGCGCGTCCCTGGTCAACGAACCGACTCCCTTTTTGCCTCACAGGCGCATATCGATCAATACGAATCAGAACGACACCTTGGTAGTCTGGGGTAACCCAACGAGCAGCAAGCTTGGACTCGACCTCTACTCTTGGCTCTCCTCGAAGACGGCCCACGGCTGACGCCTGCCAATCGTACTCTCTCCTGTCGAAGGGATGGTGAGGGGCCGCGCGCCCAGCTCCCTTACTGCTCTTGAATCACGCAGACCTTGCTCGTCTTTCGCAGTAGCCTGTTGAGTGCTATCTCGATTATGATGTTGCAGTAGCGCGCCAGCTGACCGAAACGGGAGATGATGGTCCTCATGTGGGGCTGCTCCGACTCCGAGAGCTCGAGCGTGACCTCTCTTTCGAGGCTCAGGGTCGCCTCTATCTTCGCCAATGCTCTGTCGATCGTGCCTATCTCTGGCACGAGAAGGCTCTCTATCGTCGCATCGAAGCAATCACTCGCGCTCTTGGCGAGGTCCTCTATCCTCTTCATGGTCCTCTCCTCGATTCTTATCCCGGCCTCCCTGGAGTTGACCGTCTCCTCCGTCAGTTCGAGGATTATCTGCCCGATCTCCTCGATGGTCTTGGCCGACACCCTGTCCCCTGAGGTGTGAAGTGGGCTCTCGAGGCCAATCTTGACCGAGATCTCCCTGTCGCTGAGCGCCACCAGGAGCTGTCTCACGATGAGCCAGTAGAGCTCGTCTATCTCTCCCTGTATCTTCCTGATCTCGTTGAGCACCGACGGGCTTCCATTCCTCAGCGCCACGATGGAGTTCTCAAGACTCTTGGATACCAGCAGTTGCAGTCGCTTGATGAGCGAATCGACCGGGAACTTCGCGGGGTCCATGAAGCTCTGTGCGAGGATGACGTGCTCAGAGGACTGGACGATCTCCACCCCGCGCAGCCTCCTAAGCGTCTTATTTGTCTCTGCAAGATATGCGGGGCTCATCCCGGCCTTCGAGGTTAGCTCAATCGCATCGTACCCCAACATGTAGCAGCTCACCACAAGCCTTGAGAGAAGCTCTGCCATACCGACCACATCGACCCTTATCGAGGCCTTCGCCGTCTTCGGCTTCCTTGCGGTGGGAATGAGTCTGAGGGTACCATCCACCTCCTCTTTGACCACGATGTTGCCCCCCTTCTTGAGGCCCAGATGCTTGACATACTCTGATGGAATCGATACCGTGAGCGTAGAATTGGACACCTGTTGGAGCTTCCTCAATTCGTCCATGATTGGTATGTACTCATCACTACAATATATACCATAGTTTTAATAGATTTAGCACGCACGGCAAAATTACGACCGTTTATGAGGCGCAATGATTTTTCATGGATGATTGGCGGTGCTCAAGGAAGCGGTGTAGACACCTCAGCCAACATTTTCGCAAAGGCGGCAGCCCAGGGAGGACTGCAGGTCTTCGGGAACAGGGAGTACTATTCCAACATCAAGGGTGAGCACAGCTACTTCAGGGTGAGGCTGAGCAAGGACGTCATCCGCTCCCACGTCGATACAGTCGACATGCTCGCGACCTTCGACGACGAGACGGTGGTGCGGCACGCCGGAGAGGTACGTAAGGACGGGGCGATCATCTACGATCCCACCCTCGGCCGGAACGAGATTGCGAACATGCCCACCATCGAGCCGAACGTGAGCAAGCGCCTCTACTCGGAGCTCGACGCGAATAATCTCCCGCATACCGTCGATGGGGTGTTAGAGGTCGCCAGGAGGAGGGGAGTCCACATCTACGCAATCCCGTACATGGAGCTGCTGAAGAAGGTAGGAGAGAAGATCGGCGAGACCTCCCTCAGCTCTCTCACCAGGATGACGAACGTGATGGCGGTAGCCTCCTCATTTGCCCTTCTCATGTATCCGGAAGCCAACGTCAGCGATGCGATCAGGAAGCAGTTCAAGTCGAAGCCAAAGGTCGCCGAGATGAACGTCACGGCGATAGCGACCGCCTACGAGTACGTCGGGGAGAAGTACAACGGCGGGTTCGGGTACAGGCTCGAGCCGATTCCGACCGACGAGAAGCGCATGTTCCTCAGGGGCAGCAGCACCATCGGCATCGCGAAGGTCCTTTCGGGCTGCAGGCTGCAGACTTACTACCCCATCACTCCGGCGAGCGACGAGAGCGAGTACCTCGAGGCCCACGAGAACATCCGCATCGACAGCCCGCTGGCGAGCGAGGCGAAGTCGATGGATGCTTCCTTCGCTGTCGTGCAGACCGAGGACGAGATAGCTGCGATAACCATGGCGGTGGGCGGAGCACTCACGGGCGTCAGGGCCTCGACATCGACGTCTGGCCCCGGGTTCTCACTGATGGCCGAGGGCATCGGGTGGGCTGGCATCAATGAGGTTCCGGTCGTCGTCACGCTCTACCAGAGAGGCGGTCCCAGCACCGGGCTGCCTACGCGACACGAGCAGGGAGACCTCGGCTTTGCCCTTCACATAGGCCACGGGGAGTTCCCAAGGATCGTGCTGGCGAGCGGGGACCTCGAGGAGGCCTTCTACGACACGGGGAAGGCCTTCAACTATGCCGACAAATATCAGGTGCCGGTAATCCACATAGTCGACAAGGCGATGGCGAACTCCGACCAGACGTACCCGATGTTCGACCCCAGCCTCGTGAAGATAGAGAGGGGCGAGCTCATCAGGGGCGGCATCGCGGCGGACGAGAACGCGGAGTTCCTCAGGTTCAAGCGGACAGAGTCGGGGATTTCCCCGAGGCCCGCCATAGGCACGAAGGGCGGGATCTACTGGAACACGGGAGACGAGCACGACGAGAAGGGCCACATCTCGGAGGACCCGACGAACAGGGACGCTATGATGGAGAAGAGGATGAACAAGCTCAACATCGCGGCCCGCGAGATCCCTCTCGAGGAGAAGGTCCACTTCTTCGGTCCCAGGGACGCGCAGATCACCCTGGTGAGCTGGGGCTCTCCCAAGGGGGCGATCCTGGACGCCATGGAGGTCCTGAAGGACGAAGGGATAACCGTGAACTTCCTCCAGCTCAAGCTCATCAAGCCGTTCCCCACCGAGTACGTGAAAGAGGTGTTGTCCGGTGCCAAGCGGATTGTCGACGTCGAGATGAACTACTCAGGACAGCTGGGAGGCGTGATTAGAGAGATGACCTGCATACCTGTGGAGCAGTACATCCTCAAATACAACGGCAGGCCGATGTCGCAGGAGGAGATCTACACCGCGGTCAAGCAGATTGCGGCCGGGACGGCTCCGAACAGAGTGGTATTGACAAATGGCGCTTAAGCTAACAGACCTGAAGTCCGACTTCCACAACGACTGGTGCCCCGGCTGCGGAGACTTTGGCATCATCAGCGCGGTCCAGATGGCCCTCGCCGAGATGAACATAGAGCCGCACAGGCTCGCCCTGGTCTCGGGCATAGGGTGCTCGGGGAAGACCCCACACTTCTTCAAGGCCTACGGCGTGCACACCCTCCACGGGAGGTCCCTTCCGTTCGCCACGGGCATCAAGCTCTCGAATCCGAACCTAGAGGTCATCGCGTGCGGCGGAGACGGGGACGGCATGGGCATCGGAGCGGGCCACTTTGTGAACTCAGGGAGGCGGAACGTCGACATGACCTACATCGTCTACGACAACGGCGTCTACGGCCTCACCAAGGGACAGGCCGCGCCCACCCTCAAGCTCGGGGTCAAGACCAAGTCGCTGCCGCTCCCGAACATCAACACCGCGATCAACCCTCTCATGCTGGCGCTCGCGTCGGGTTACACCTTCGTGGCGAGGGGATACGCCTACGACGTCAGGCAGCTCAAGGAGATAATCAAGAGGGCCGTCCTGCACAAGGGGTTCGCCTTCATCGACGTGCTGCAGCCGTGCCCCACCTACAACGACATCCTGACCAAGGAGTACTGGCAGGGGGAGGGGCTCCTCGACGCCGCTGGCCGGCCGATGCCCCGCACCTACAAGCTCGAAACGACGGGATACGACGGCGTGGTCAAGACCGACGACCCAGGTGAGATGGAAGAGAAGATTAAACAGGGGATGATGAAGTCTTTCGAGTGGGGAGACCATACCCCCATCGGTATCTTCTACCAGAACGAGCGCATCCCGACCTACGAAGAGAGGCTGGGCGCGAGGATGCCGACCTACAAGTCGGCGCCGCCGGCGGAACAGGAGATCGCCCGGAAGGACGGGACCTCGCTGGCGAACATCTCGAACCTGCTCGACGAGCTCAGAGTGAACTAGCCTAGCCGGCCGTATTCTTCCGCAGGTCTCAGAGCTATAAAACGCCGACTGGAACCTCCGAACATGCTCGAAGGGAAGGGTCTTCCCGGACATCCGCTCGTGGCTATCGGCTCTAGGAACCCGGCCAAGACCAAGGGAGTCAGGTCCGTCTTTCCGGAGTTCTTCCCAGGGTGCACGTTCGTGGAGGTCGATACCTCGTCCGTCGCCAAGGCCCAGCCGATAGGGATGGAGCAGGTCCTCTCGGGAGCCTCGAACAGGGCTAGGTTCGCCCTCGCCCAGTCGTCGGGGGATTTCGGGGTGGGCGTGGAGGCCGGGATACTCTCAGTGTCCCCACGCGAACACATCAACCTGCAGGCCGCTATCATCGTCGACAAGGAGGGCCGCTCGGGGACGGGCCTCTCGTGCGGGTTCCTCGTCCCAGACGCATTCATCGAGAGGATGCGGAAGGAGGGGATGGAGCTCGACAGGTATTCGCATGAGTTGACCGGCGCCGAGAGGATAAGCGAGGAGGAGGGCATAGTCTACCACGTCTCAAAGGGGAGGGTCTCCCGGCTCCAGATGACCGAGCAGTGCGTGAGCATGGCGCTCATCCCCTGGCTGAACAAGAAGGCCTACGGTTTCTGAGCTCCGCCGGGCTCAGACTTAGATACCAAGCCAGCGACCGAATCAGACACCCTACATGTCTGGAGAGCCCGTCCGCCGGAGCACGACCCACGGGCTGCTGTTCCTCATGTTCCTCTCGTTCATCGCGAGCTTCCTGATCGCGCGGGCCTTCGCCACCCTGAACCCTACCACGGTGGTCATCACGGGAGGCATCCACTTCCACCACTTCTGGTACGGGCTAGCAATGATAGTCGTAGCGGGCGGTCTCGGGATAGTTCACAACGACCCGAGGTACAGGAGGCTGTACGCGGTGGTCTTCGGACTGGGAGGAGGGCTCGTGGGGGACGAGATCGGGCTCCTGCTCGCCTTCGACAACTATGACTCCATCCTCACCCTCTACTTCTTCGTGATTGTCGTCACGCTGGGGGTGCTGGGGATACTGCTGGGAAGGTACAGGAAGGAGCTCGAGTACGACGTCCTGTCTTTAGAGACCGGAGAACGGCTGGCCTACCGGGGGGTCGTGGCGGCAGGCCTCTCGGCGCTCCCCTTCGCCGCTGGGATGTGGTTTTTCGGCGCTGTGATACTGGCCATCGGAATCGTTATCCTCATGGCCGGCCTGTCGTTGCACAGGAGAAAAGCGACCTAGAAAACCCAACCCCGCCAAGTTTTCAACACTGAAAATCGGGGCTGTTTTTGGCCCTTTCTTCTAGAACACTTATATCCAGACCTTAAACCTCCCGTCGGTTTGCGCATAGCTTGGCGGCGCCTGCGTTGAGTTTTGGGCAGAGCCCGGTCGGTGATATGCACGGCCTCCATATGCGCGCACAAAAAGTGGAGATCAAACGAAGAGTTTGATCTGACATTGGCAATGCTTTAAACTCCGCAGTAATGCGTATCCAACTCCCGATAATCGACTCCAGTTGATCCTGCTGGACCCGACTGCTATCGGATTGAGATTTAGCCATGCGAGTCGAACGTCTCCCTGTTGCGGGAGGCGTGGCGTACGGCTCAGTAACACGTAGTCAACCTGCCCTAGAGACATGGACAACCCCGGGAAACTGGGATTAATCCGTGATAGGTCATCTCATCTGGAAGGAGAGATGGTTTAAAGGGGTGCGAGAGCTTCTTTCTTGTATCTGCTCTAGGATGGGACTGCGGCCGATCAGGCTGTTGGTGGGGTAATGGCCCACCAAACCTGTAACCGGTACGGGCCTTGAGAGAGGGGGCCCGGAGATGGACACTGAGAGAAGGGTCCAGGTCCTACGGGGCGCAGCAGGCGCGAAACCTTCGCAATGCGCGAAAGCGTGACGAGGTTAATCCGAGTGGTCCCCGCTGAGGGGATCTTTTCTTGGCTCTAAAACGGCCAGGGAATAAGGGGAGGGCAAGTCTGGTGTCAGCCGCCGCGGTAATACCAGCTCCTCGAGTGGTCGGGGCGATTATTGGGCCTAAAGCATCCGTAGCCGGTTCCGTAGGTCTTCTGTTAAATCCAACGGCTTAACCGTTGGCCTGCAGAAGATACCGCGGGACTAGGAGGCGGGAGAGGTGGACGGTACTCTACGTGTAGGGGTAAAATCCTTTGATCCGTAGAAGACCACCAGTGGCGAAGGCGGTCCACCAGAACGCGCTCGACGGTGAGGGATGAAAGCTGGGGGAGCGAACCGGATTAGATACCCGGGTAGTCCCAGCCGTAAACGATGCGAGCTAGATGATCCAATCGCAAATCGCGATTGGAGTGTCGCAGGGAAGCCGTTAAGCTCGCCGCCTGGGGAGTACGGTCGCAAGACTGAAACTTAAAGGAATTGGCGGGGGAGCACCACAAGGGGTGAAGCCTGCGGTTCAATTGGAGTCAACGCCAGGAAACTTACCAGGAGAGACAGCAGGTTGAGGGTCAAGCTGAAGACTTTACCTGACGAGCTGAGAGGAGGTGCATGGCCGTCGCCAGCTCGTGCCGTGAGGCGTCCTGTTAAGTCAGGCAACGAGCGAGACCCCTATTGGTAATTGCTAACAGTCCAGAGATGGATTGAGGCTAGTTACCGAGACTGCCGCTGCTAAAGCGGAGGAAGGAGGGGGCCACGGCAGGTCAGTATGCCCCGAAACTCCTGGGCCACACGCGGGCTGCAATGGTAGGGACAATTGGTTCCGACTTCGAAAGAAGGAGGCAATCCGCAAACCCTACCCCAGTTGTGATTGAGGATTGAAACCCGTCCTCATGAATATGGAATCCCTAGTAACCGCGTGTCATCACCGCGCGGTGAATACGTCCCTGCTCCTTGCACACACCGCCCGTCGCTTCACCCGAGTTTGGCTTTGACGAGGTCGTCTCCTATTGGGGCGATCGAATCTAAGTTAGGCAAGGGGGGAGAAGTCGTAACAAGGTGGCTGTAGGGGAACCTGCAGCCGGATCACCTCCTTAGTACATACGGACGAAAAGACGTACGTACTGAAATCGGGGGTTGGAATACGCACTGTAGTGGAGTTTAGAGCAAAGCCAGTGTCAGACGTAATGAAGATGCACTGTCGCACGTGAGTGCGATAGGAAGGGCTAGCAGGGAACGGAAGGGCCTTCGCGGGCGCCCCTGCGATGTTGCCATGCATAGGGTTCGCGCAAGCATCCGCCGGGGATGTTAATCATCCGACACACAGACGCTGTATGGTGAATGGCTTGGCTTGGTATGGCGAAGAAGGGCGCGGTAAGCTGCGATAAGCTCCGGGGAGGCGCAAGCATCCTTCGATCCGGAGATTCCCGAATGGAGTCCAATCTAAGGGGACTGCCGCAAGGCATCCCTTTGTTCCGCAAGGAACGCAAACCCTGGGGAAGGAAACATCTGAGTACCAGGAGGAAGAGAAATCAACTGAGATCCCGTCAGTAGGGGCGACCCAACGCGGGAGAGTCCAAACCGAATCCTGACCCGAAAGGGCTGGGAGATGTGGGGTTCGCCTTAGCATATGCAACCCTGAATTCGTGCGGTCGAACTTGCCTGGAAAGGCAGACAATACAAGGTGATAGTCCTGTAGACTGTTCGAAGACGAGGTTGTGCGAAAGGCAGAGTACCTGGCTTTGGCAGTGGCTAGGGAAGACGGGGGAAAGCAGCCCCCAAGACTAAACACAAACCAAGACCGATAGAGCACTAGTACCGCGAGGGAAAGCTGAAAAGTACCCCGAAAGGGGTGTGCAAAGAGCCTGAAACCATCCAGCTACAGACGTTCAGGGCATGAAAGAGGTATGATTCCACTGATAGCACCCGCAAGGGAGTTAAAAGTGGGTTAAGTGCCTCAGTGTTCTGATTTCCGTCTAGAAACACGGGCCGGGGAGTTATTTGTCATGGCGAGCCTAAGGGTTCAAAGCCCGGAGGCGAAGCGAAAGCGATTCTGCGTAACCCGCAAGGGTGTGGCAGGAGGTCTGAAAGGGCCTTAAAGTCATGGCGGATTAGACTAGAAACCGATTGATCGTGGCCAGAACAAGTTGAAGCCGGGCGAAAGCCTGGTCGAGGACTGCAAGGGTCTTAACGTGCAATTTAGTCCCCTGATTCTGGCCAAGGGGCCAAAAGCCTATCTAAATCGGTGATTGCTAGTTCCCATCGAAGCGGATCCCAGTCCTGTCTCCAACGATATTGTTGACGTTGTAGAGCACCAACGAGAAAACAAGGATTCGAAAGGATCCACTTTCTTCTTGAACTCCGAATGTGTCAACGTAGTAGACTTGGGGAGGCGGGTTTATGTGGGGTAAGCCTCATAACCGAGAGGGGGTTAACCCAGACTAGAGTTAAGGTCCCCAAATTTTGGCTAAGTGTCAAGCAAAAGGGAGTCTTCGACCTAAAACAGCAGGGAGGTAAGCTTAGAAGCAGCTACCCTTCAAAGAAAGCGTAACAGCTCACCTGCCGAGGTTGAGGGCCCCGAAAATGGACGGGGCTAAAGCCAAGTACCGATACTCTGGACTGCGTCCTTGTGGGACGTATGTGGTAGATGGGCGTGGTGATTGGATAGAAGCTGGGTCGTGAGATCCAGTGGACCGATCTCCAGTGCAGATCCCGGTAGTAGTAGCAGCGTAGTCGGGTGAGAATCCTGACCGCCGTAAGGACACGGTTTTCCTGGCAATGCGTCATCAGCCAGGAGTTAGCCGATCCTAAGATCAAACTCAACAGTATTGGTCGAATGAGGGAATGCGGTTAATATTCCGCAGCCTTCAGTATTCCGAAAGTTCGCAAGAAAACATCACCTCTGATGCTTCGAGACCAGCCTTACAGAGTTATTCGCTCTGTTTAATCATCCAAGGGGGAGGGAGTGTCGTAATGACGAGAACTCCTCCGAGGGGAGAATAGCGGCCCGTTGGGGTCGTTAGGCCTATTCCCGGAGACAGTGAAAACAGAGGAGGATAGGGATATTGAAGATCGTACCTAGATCCGACACCAGTGATCCTAGGTGAGAAGCCTAAGGCGTGTCGGGGAACTGTAGGTAAGGGAACTCGGCAAATTAGCCACGTAAGTTAGCGATAAGTGGTGCCTGCGTTCTTAGTGTAGAACTGGGATCGCAGGTTGCAATAACGAGGGGGTCCCGACTGTTTAATAAAAACACAGTAAACTGCAAGCCCGAAAGGGTGTGTACAGTTTATGAATCCTGGCCAGTGCAGGTACCTAAAACCTGGGTTCAACTGGGCTAAGGGCCTGTAAACGCCGGGAGTAACTCTGACTCTCAGCAAAACAGTTCGAGGAAAAAAGGGAGTCGCTAAATCTGGCCATATGCTGGAACATCTGAGTATGCCAGGCTAGTCCGAATTTCTTGTTTGGACTGACAAAGCCATGGCTGCAGACAATCAGCAGGAAAGGCTGAGTCAACCAGCCGCAAGGATGGATTGACTCAGAATCCTCAGAGACTGAACGCCAGAGGTCGCATTCGCTGCGACCATGTTACAGTCCGAACACTGCAGCGATGCAGTGAGGCTCAGTGAAGGAAGGAGAGCCCGCCTTGGTCGAAAGATCGAGGTCCAAGGAAGCAACAGATTGCTTAAGGTAGCCAAATGCCTTGTCGGGTGAGTTCCGACGTGCATGAATGGACCAACGAGGGCCCCGCTGTCCCTATCTACGACCCGGCGAACCTACGTAAGCTGGACGAACAGTCCAGCAACTTCCATCGGGGAGAGAAGTCCCTGTGGAGCTTTACTGCAGCTTGTTGCTGCGATTCGGTTGCGGTTGCAGAGTGTAACGGGTAGACTTCGAAGCGTCGGCTCCGGCTGACGTGGAGTCAACAATGTAACACCCGTCCCTCGCGACTGTATCGCTAACTCCTACGGGAGGACACCGGCAGGTGGGCAGTTCGGCTGGGGCGGCACCCCCTTGAAAAGATATCGAGGGGGCCCAAAGGTCGACTCAACTGGGTCAGAACTCCAGTGTTGACGGCAAGGCGAAAAGTCGGCCTGACAGGGAACTTAAACGCAGAGTTCTCTGCCACGAAAGTGTGGCCTAGCGATCATTAGAGTCCCCACTGTTGGGGGCCTGATGTGACAGAAAAGTTACCCCAGGGGTAACAGGCTCGTCGCGGGCGAGAGCTCCAATCGACCCCGCGGTTTGGTACCTTAGCGCATTGTGCGCTCGGGGTAGAACCGCAGTAATGTCGGTTCGTAGCATTGGCTTATAACGGCGAACCCCTCCTCCTCTGAGAACACTGAGGAAAGGGGAGAGGGCAACGCCGTGGGAAGTCTATGGGTAAAGTAAGCGAGCAATTGGTTGCCTTAGCGGGCAACTGCAGAAGGAAAAACAGCCAAGAGTTCGCTCCACAAAGGGCACTTCTATCGGATGGAAGGACAGACAGGGTGATTAATCATCTTCCGGCAGCGGGCATCCGCTCCGGAGGTGGTGTATGCTATCTTCGGGCGGATGCTTGCAAAGCGGGCGCAACTAGGCGCTCGCCGTCCTGCCATAGGGCGGGCCGGTGACGTCCTGGTTGTGGTTTGTCCATCACAGGTAGAACGATCTTCCCATATGACCCCGTAACGACTGAGCGCGCAGAAAAGTGCGTGATGAGATGGCTTGGGGCTGTCTCCCGACGCGGCACGTCCGACGTGTCGCGACACAAATCGGGAGGCTACGAAAGGCTCCGAGTCATCATACGCCAACCCCTCCTTTGTTCGAGGTCCTCGCAAGGGGGCCGAGAAAGTGCGGGAGGGTGAAGACATAGTCTAATCCTGGGAGAAATCTCAGATAAGATTGCGATGTCGGCTCTTCCCATCCTGGTCCTGCAGCAGGGGCCAAGGGTGGGGCTGCTCGCCCATTAAAGGGGAACGTGAGCTGGGTTTAGACCGTCGTGAGACAGGTCGGCCTCTACCTGATGGAAGCGGAAGAACACTGCGAGGAAGCGCTGCTCAGTACGAGAGGAACAGCGGCGCGCAGCCTCTGGCGTACCAGTTGTCCGAAAGGGCATAGCTGGGCAGCTAAGCTGTTGTGGATAACTGCTGAAAGCATCTAAGCAGGAAGCCACTCTCAAGAAGAGTGTTCTGTCAGCTACATCTTTCCGGCCGCAAGGTCGAAGAGACACGCTGAGAAGGGCGGGAGTAGAAGACTCCGTTGAAGTAGTCGGAGTGTACGCACGAAGCTTTCGAGCGACGTGTTCAGCTCGTCGACTTACTATAGCCCAACGTGTGGATGAAATGCCCCGGCGGAGGCGCAATGAACCCTAGTATGGCACTTGCCCATTTTACGGCATCTCAAGATCAACAAACGGCTAGAGATTCTGAAACGTTTCTATTCGAGCAAAGGTCGTGTCACAAAGCCGTAAGAGCTTCGATTATGGGGCGTGTTTGAAGGACCATGGAGGACAACGAAAGGTACCTGGGAGGCCTCAGCAGTGCGCGCATCTCGAAGGGGCCTGTTGGCTATGGAGTCTTCGTGACCAGCACCCGGCTCTTCGGTGTCCGAAACTGGAAAGCTCTTGGGAGACTCATGGCGGCCGCTGTGCTCAGTCCTGTGGCCGGTGCGATTGAACTAAGCAGATCGGCCGATGAAGGTGTGAAGGCTATAGAACAACTCGAGAAAGACAACGACTTCGTAATCGCAAGGACGGAGATTGCTTCGCTGGAACTGTGCAAGCCTGGCTTCATAACCAACGGATTTCTGCTCGTCACAAACAAGTCAGGCAAGCGGATTAAGATCAGGTTCAGTGGAAAGAAGGAGTTCGAAACAATCGCTGATCTGATGAAGACCTTCTACCCTGAAGCGATTAAGTGGCGTTGAAGTCGGCAGAGGACTCCTCATCCTAAACACGAGGCGGAGGCGCAATGAACCCTATTCGAGCAATTACCTACTAAGAGCCTATCCCAAAATCATCCTCCGATAGACCATGATTGAGCAGGCCAGCTGGACGAGCCCAAGGTAGTTCTCTGCCTTCTTCTCCCATCTGATGAGGAGCTTCCTGAACCTGTTCAGCCACGACGCGCTCCTCTCCACCACCCATCTCTTCGGTTTGTACCGCTTCACCGGAT
>Ga0224557_1000488_pt1 | contig 44406 bp, 38 predicted proteins | sample 714S31014metaG_FD_180677 | JGI IMG/M metagenome (GOLD analysis project Ga0224557, IMG submission 180677) | Peat soil microbial communities from Stordalen Mire, Sweden - 717 S3 10-14 | ecosystem: Environmental > Terrestrial > Soil > Wetlands > Peat | place: Sweden: Norrbotten County, Stordalen...
CGGGAAGAAAACCAACAACAGCAAACCGGCATACAAAAAACAAACAAACGCAAAACAATGCCCGCCGCCCTTGTAGCGTAATTACCCCGCGCTTGAGGTCATTGATTCAAAAACGCGCCGAAAGCGAGTGGCAAAGTGCGATTTGGGGCGACAATCCAAAATGGATTATTACTAACGCAGTTTGGGGGTTGCGAATCAATCCGAACCCAGCAAATCCGAACCCAGCAGGCAAATCGGATCAAGCAGGCAAATCGGATCAAGCAGGCAAATGTAAATGTGGTTATTTGGGTGATCTCATTCATGCAAGAGCATTTCCGGTTTGGGCGAACGTTCTGGCCCAAGCCAATGAGAAAAATCCCAAATTAAAAGTGGTTTTTGCTGGAAGTTGGGCATGGTTTGATGATGAATCTAAAAACGACTCAAAACTTAAAAGGTTTTTGACTAATTGGGAAGAATGGAGCGTTAAAAAAAATGCTTCATTAAAAAAATCAGATTTAGGATTTATCAAAGGAATCAACGAAAGCGCAACTGCTTATTTCTGTTCGCACCCATCAGTTTGGAAAAAACAGAATTGTTGGGATGGTCCGTCATACTTCTGCCAACTTTGAGAGTGTTCAACCGGAATCTTGATCAATTTCTCCCGCACGCCGCCCGCAATGTCGTCATAGTCCAGTGACGCACCGTCTGGGGCAATACCGCCTGCCGCAGGAAGTTGCCCAAGTTGTAGGCCAGCACGAACAGTTGCAGCTCCACCTGGTTGTCCACAAAGTCGTGACAGGACATCGTCGGCGCATACTTGCCGCCCTCAAGCCTGTATAGTTTATCCTTTCCAAAAAGACGTAATTGCATAAAGTTGTCTCTTATGGAAAGAGAACTTAAACAAATCATCCGCCAGAAGATCATTGACGCGCTTGCCGCCCCGGTGCCCGGGCATACCCGTCGTGATGTCCATCTGCCCGGCATCAAGGGCAAGGCGATGGCCGTCATAGGTATGCGGCGCAGTGGCAAGACCACCTTCCTTTGGCAATGTCTGGCCGAACGTCAGGAGGCTGGCACGCCGCGCGACGCTCTGCTCTATTTCAACTTTGAGGACGAACGTCTGGCCGAGATGACCGCCCAAGAACTACAATTGGTCGTCGAGGAATACTTTAACCTGCACCCGGAACGGCGCGATTCCAAGAGCGTCACTTTTTTTCTCGATGAAATCCAGGAAGTGCCGGGTTGGGAAACTTTCGTTCGCCGTCTGCTGGACACGGAAAAAGTGGAACTATTTCTATCTGGTTCGTCCGCCCGTTTGTTGAGCCGCGAGGTTGCCACCAGCATGCGTGGCCGGGCCATGGAAGTGCTCGTACACCCCTTCAATTTGCGTGAGGCTTTGCGCCATCGCGGGGCGGAACCAAAGTCGCCGTGGACCGATCTGCCCAAGGCCGCTCGCTCGGCTCTCGATAAATATTTCCGTGCCTATCTCTCGGAAGGCGGATTCCCAGAATCCCAAGGTGTGCCCATGCGGGACCGCGCCAGCTTGCTGCGCACTTACGTGGACGTGGCCATACTGCGGGATGTAATCGAACGACATGGAGTGACCAACCCGGCCGCTCTGCGCTGGTTGCAACGTCACTTGCTCGGAAACCCTGCGGCATCCTTCAGTGTGCAAAAGTTTTTTGATGCTCTCAAATCCCAGGGATTGCCCGTCGGTAAGAACACCTTGCACGATTACCTCGCTTATTTGGAGGATGCGTTTTTGGTGCGCACCGTCTCCCTGCACACCGCGTCCGAGCGCCAGCGCATGGTCAATCCACGCAAAGCGTATCCGATAGACCCTGGCCTCATCTCGCTTTACGAGCGCACTGACCGCGCTAATCTAGGCCACGCCCTCGAAACCGTGGTCTTCCTCGAACTGGAACGTCGCGGCTGTGAGATAGACTACGTTCGCACTGGCGATGGTTACGAAGTGGACTTTTTTGCCCGCAGCCCAGCAGGCGGCGTGACCCTGATCCAAGTTTGCACCGATGTCAGCGATGCTGACACTTACGCCCGCGAAGTCCGCGCCCTGACCGCTGCCGCTGCGGAATATTCAGGCGCCATTCCGCTGCTGCTCACGTTCGATACGCTGCCGCCCCGGCCTCCGCTGCCTGCACCGTTGCGCTGGCAGCCAGCCATCGCCTGGTTGTTGGGTGACGAACTGCCCCGCAAGCCTCGTTGAAATTGGCTTTCGCACAGGTCAAATTTCATGCGTTGCTGCTCAACGGGCCTTCTGTTTCTCGTGGCAGCAAAAAAACCTGCCACATTTGAGCTTGGCTTGCGCCAGAGGCTTGGCAGGTATGCTGAGAATAAGATTCTTTCGCGGTGTTTGATCGCTTGACCACAGTTGAACAATTTTTTAATTCGTAGCCAGTTGCGCATTTGGCTCGTCTGCATTTTCTTCATTCTTGATGAACCGAACTTTTTGCGCCATCGCCGTGGAGTGGTTGTCGCGCAGATGTCCATAAACTTTCATCGCCAGCGCGCCGCCGTCTTTGTGACCGAGCCAGCGGGAAACAGTCGGGATGTCCACGCCGCTTTCAATACAGCGCGTCGCAAATAAATGGCGCAAGTCATGGTGGGTAAAACGGGCAATTCCTAATTTCTTACAAGCCGTCGTTATGGATTTCTTACATTCAAAAACTCGCATGACCGGGCTGTTCGGCGCAGGTGATTGATCGCCTTTTATTTTTTCCAAAAGCTGCCGCATTTCTGGAATCATCGGCACAACGCGACTTTCGCCAACGAGCCGTCCTTTCAATCCCGTTTCCGGCGAACCTCTCACAATTATTTTCCCCCGCGCGAGATCGCAGTCAGCCCAGGTGATGTATTTAGCTTCCGATTTACGAAAACCACCGAAGGCTAAAAATTGAACCAGTTCGGCAGACGGCTTGGCAAAACCGCTTCCTGAACTTCTGATTTCCTCGACCAGTTTTTCAAACTGACTGGATTCAGGCAGCACGATTTGTTTTTTGGTGCGCTCCTTGACGCGCTTGGCGGCCAATGCTGGATTGTCATAACGCGCTCCCGCTTCAATGGCGATTTGAAAAACATGGCGCAAAATGCTGATTGTGTGATTGTGTGAGGATGAGCTGGTCAACTTTGCGTTGGTTATGCTCCAGGATTCGCACTCTGAGCGGGAAATTTTGCTGACATCCTTGCCTTTCAATTCCGGCCACGATTCCAATAGGGCTTTGATGCGGAATTCGTAATACTCTTTCGTTTTGGGTTTGATGTTTGGGTCGTTCTGGAGCTTTTGCTGGTAGGCTGCCAAAGCATCACCGAAAGTCATTTTTCCCCTCGAAACTGCCGCGTGTGCGGAGGCACGCTGTCGCTCCTCTTTGTGGAAATCACCCAAGCGCAATTTGGCTACGCTGATTCGGTCGGTTTTGAGAGATTTCCAAATGAGCTTGCCGCGCACTCGGATTCGGGCATAATAATTTCCAGATTGGACGTGACGAACAAGATTTGCCACCGGCGTTTTCTGCCAGCGTGAATCAGTATTTTCGGATGAATTGGTCTTCATGCCGATAGTATAGAACATCAGTATAGAAAACGCAATTTGCAAATTTAAAAAAAGCTGTTTTGTCCAATAGATTTAATGGTTCGGGGCGTAGCGTAGCTTGGTAGCGCGCTTGCTTGGGGTGCAAGAGGTCGTGAGTTCAAATCTCACCGCCCCGACCATTTCATACCCATTTCCAGAGACAATCGTTGCAACGGGGTGGAGCGGCGCAGCCTTGTCGCGCTGAAGTAAAATGTAAGCGGATGCGTCGCCGGGTATGATGGCCGCGCGGCAGCACGGCCCTGCCATCCGCAATTAATTATTCGTGGTCAAACACCAGCGTGGTTTTGTCGTCCTTGATGGTCAGTCGCGTGTCGTTGATCTGGGCGGGCATGGATTGTTTTTTGCCGCTGCTGTTGAGCGTTAATTCGTAATCAGCCCCGTCACCTTTCCATTTACCCTGCCACGTGGCGGTTTCGGTGGTCGGCGGCTTGCCCGGCTGTGTTGTCACATGGGGCAGATTTTTCAGGAACGCCTGGCCATCGGCACCGGCGACGAACGCGGTCTTGGCATACGACTGCGTCACCCATGCGCGCAGTGTCCGCATTTCGCGCGACGAAATGACCGGTCGCGTCTCCAGCAGTCCGCTCGTGGTCGCGGCGATGTTGAAATCCCAACGGCCGATGATTTTTTCCCGGCCATATTTCGCCGACTGACCGGTTTGCAGATAGGCGCACAGGTCGTCAAAATTGTCCTGGACAATGCCCCAGACCAGGTCGGCCGTCTCCCGGTTTTCCCACATGGATTTGAACTGGTCGTTGTCGAGCAATTGCCGGATGGGCGCATGTTGCTTCCACGCATTTTGAAACTCGGAGTTCTGGCCGAGCTGTATGAAATCATCGCGTTCGGTCAGCGAAATAAACATCGGATAATCCGCCAGCCGGTCGCGCAACTGCGGATTTTGCCAGAGCAGACCGGCGAAGTCGGCATACTTGAAAAAACTGTCCGGCATCGAGTCTATGGCACGCGCAATCTGAACGAACCCGGTGGTTTCCGAATCATGCCCCATTCGGTTCAGCAGTTTGACCAGCGTGCCTTCGTCGTCGGACGTGGCGACTTGCACCGTCCAGTAGCTCAAATCGAAAATGATGAACGAGATCAGCACGAGATAGGCGAGGCCATTCATCAGGCCGAGACCAAGACCGAGCCGGGCATTCAGCCGGTTCCACCGGATCAATTGGATGCCGTCTTCCTTGTATTTGAAATAAACCTCCACCTTGCGATGCACAAAAAACCCCACCGACTTGAACGGAATCAACAGAATCAAAAACACGATCAGCGGCGATACCAGCCAGATGACGGTCGGGTCATGAATGCCCACGTGCGGCAGCATCGGCTGGACGTATTTGGCGAGCGGCCCGGCCAGCAACGCGGAAACAATAATGCCGATCAGCGAGAATGACACGCGAATCGCGCCCTGCCGGTAACCGAGAGCGGCCAGCGACAGCATCATTACCGAAACCAGAATCCAAATGGTCATACGCACAAATAAAAACCATTTGGCGAAAAAAGCACGCTAAAATTTACCCCCACTCCAGTCTGGGAGCGCCGGCGCTCCCAGGATTCCGCGTTGAAACGGGGCGGGGGATGAAGCAAATTGCGCGCAGTGAAGATTTCCATCATTGTTCCAGCCTTTAACGAGGAGCGGTTGCTCGGCGAATCGCTGGCGCAAATCAAATCAGCGGCCAGTGCATTCGCGCAGCGCGGCTGGGACTTTGAATTGATTGTGTGCGACAACAATTCCACCGACCGCACGGCCGAAATCGCGCGAGCGGCGGGCGCAACCATTGTGTTCGAGCCGGTCAATCAAAACGCCCGCGCCCGGAATTCCGGCGCGGCGGCGGCCACCGGCGACTGGCTGATTTTTGTGGACGCGGATTCGCATCCGAATGCCAGACTGTTTGCCGAAGTTGCGGGGCAAATCAGTTCCGGTCGCTGTCTGGCTGGCGGGGTGACGGTCCGGATGGATGAGAAACATCTGATTGCCGGGTTCGCCACGTGGCTTTGGAACTGTGCCAGCCGGATGGGGCGGTTGCTCGCCGGTTCATTTATTTTTTGCGAAACGGCGGCGTTCCGAAAAATCGGCGGTTTCAGCAACGAATTATTCGCGGCGGAGGAATTGGAATTGAGCCGGCGGCTGCGAAAACTGGCGCGGGAAACAAACCGGAAAATTGTAATTTTGCACCATCATCCGCTGATATCTTCCGCGCGGAAGATGCGGCTTTACACGATTCGGGATCACCTCAAATTGCTGGTATGCATACTCTTCGACCGCCGGGCGCTGACCCGCCGCGAATCCTGCACTTTGTGGTATGACGGCCGGCGGTGAAAATATCAAGACGCCGCGGCAGCAGCCTTTTTCCGGACGGAGAGGAAGTTCAGATACTCGATCAGTTGCTGTTTCATCTCCGTGCGCTGGACGATGGCGTCAATGAGACCGCGATCGAGGAGAAATTCGGCGGTCTGAAATCCCGCCGGCAATTCGGCCTGGGTGGTGTCCTTGATGACACGCGGACCGGCAAAACCGATCATCGCGCCCGGCTCGGCCAGAATCAGGTCGCCCAGACTCGCGTAACTGGCCATCACGCCAGCCGTTGTGGGATGCGTGAGCACGCTGATGAAGGGCAGGCGTTGTTGCGCGTGGTAGGCGAGCGCGGCGGCGGTCTTGGCCATTTGCATGAGGCTGAACATGCCTTCGTACATGCGTGCGCCGCCGCTGCTGGAGATGATGATGACGGGCAGTTCCTTTTCCGTCGCGCGTTCGATGAGGCGCGTCAATTTTTCGCCAACGACCGAGCCCATCGAACCGCCGAGGAAACTGAAATCCATCACACCGAGCGCGGCGCGTTCATCGCCGATCTTGCATATGCCGGTGACAACCGCTTCCTTCAAGGCCGTCTTTTTTTGGTGCGCTTCAAGTTTGGACGCATACGTGTCCACGCCCGTGAAGTTGAGCACATCCACACTCGTCATTTTGGCGTCCATTTCCTCGAACGTGCAGGTTTCGACCAGCGAGTGGATCCGTTCGCGCGAGCCGATGGGGAAATGGTGGCTGCACTTCGGGCAAACCTTCAGGTTTTCATCCAGTTCCTTGTCGAAAACCATCGCCTGGCACTTGGGACATTTCGTCCAAAGCCCTTCCGGAATGTCGCGTTTTTTGGATTTTCCTGTGCTGAGCCTGGGCTTTTTGGGCAACGTTGTCGCCTTGTCAGTCGGCGTTGGAGTCAATGCCGGCTCGACCGTTTCGAGACCGAGCGATTTCCTGGTGAAAGTAGTCGTGCCCATGGGTTGTTGAATAATATAATACTAAAGTCCGCGCGCAACTGTCCAGACGCAAACATCGCCCGCCCCTGCGGCCAGAAGCACCCGGGCGCACGCGCTCGTCGTCGCGCCCGTCGTGAAAACATCATCCACCAAAATCACCCGCTCGCCGTTCAAACGCACGCCGGGGCGGACGGCAAACGCGCCGCGCATGTTCGCCGCCCGCTGCTGCCGCGTCAGCAAGGTCTGGGTCGCCGTGGGGATGACCCGCCGGAGCAGCTTTTCGTTCATCGGAATTTGCAGGGTGGCGCTCAGGTGTGCGGCGAGACGTCCGGCCTGGTTGAATTCGCGTTCGCGCTGTTTCACTGAATGTAGCGGGACGGGCACGATCAGATTCCAGTTTTGGCCGCGCAGCGCGGGCGCCGCTTCGCGCAAAAACAGGCCGGCGAGGAAATGTTCAAACCACAACTGGCGCTGGTATTTGAAGCGGTGGATGGCTTCGAGCACGACGCCCCGGGCGACGACCGCCGAGCGTGCGGAACGGAAGTGCAGTTCCATCTCGCGGCAATTCGTGCATTCAAATGGCGTCGTGATGTCACCCACGAACGGCAATCCGCAGCGTCCGCAAAACGGCGGTTTGATGAAGCGCACCTGCAACCCGCAGCGCGCGCAAACGAAACCGTCCCGGGCGGTCGCGCGTTCGGTTTCGCAAAGCTGGCAGATTTCGGGATAGAAAAAACCGAGGCCGATGCTGAACCACTTTTTAAATGGTTCGACGAGCGCGGTCATCGCGAAATCGCAAACGGTTCGCGCGCCGGTTTGAGGGGCAGAAATTTGAAAACCACGAGCGTGACGACGAGTACAATCAAGGCGAGCCAGCCGTCAATCAATTTGCCCGTGCCCCAAAACCAGGTCGCGGCGCGCGGCGCGCTGGTGGTGAATGCGTCGTAAGTTTTCAGCCAGAAAATCCAGCCCGCGTGCAGGCCAATGGAAAAATAGAGGTTGCCGGTGCGCTGATACGCGAGGCCGAGCAGGACGCCGGCGAGCGTGAGATTGAAAAAGCCGGGAACGAGCGCGTGGAAATCCGCAAAACCGCCCAGCATCCGCGGGAGCAGGATCAGTCCGGAATTCCAGGCGACCGGCCCGGCAAGTTCCGCGTGTTGCAGGAAATGGACGAGCGCGTAAATCATGCTGCTGGCAATCAAAGCGAGCGACCAATGAAGAATCCTCCGCAATCCGCCAAAAATGCCGCCGCGAAATAAAATTTCCTCGATGGTGGCGACGATGACCGCCGTGGCGATGGCATTGGAAATGATTCCAACGATTTTGTGGGCGGTCAGGCCCTGAATAAAAACGCGGTCACCACCGCCGATGGCGATTCCGGCGACAACGGCCAGCGAAACGAAACCCAGCAGCAGGCCGCCGAAAAGCTTTTTCCACTGGCCGTGAATTTGGACCAGGCCGGTTTCGCGCCACGAGGTCGCGCCGAGCGCACACAGCAACGTCCAGAGTCCGGCCAGCGCGAGTATCAGCAGCGAGCGGTTCACAAAGCGGTGAAACGGCACACCGGCGATTTGAGGGAACGAATGCCCGACGCTTTGCGCGAGCCGGTAAAGCCACGGCGCGAGCAAGGCGCCGCCGATAAACACCACGACCAGATAAATGACCAACGCCCGGAGCGGTCGCATGGCGCGACAATACGTTTTCACCCATTTCAAGCCAAGCGCGAATTCGGCGCCAGCCCGGCACGGGGCGCATCTCAGTTTTTGTGCAGCCGCGGAGCGACGGTTGAAATCAACGCCGGTAAAGAAATCAAGCGTCACTCCGCGAGGTTCATTGCGTGAATTTTTCGTCACCAGATGCGATCCCATTTCGTCTGAAAATTCGAGCGGTGAAAAAAGTTTTGTTCGCGCTGGCGGGCGCGACGTGTTAAGGAATAGACAACATGGTGCGTGAATCGCAGGAAATAGTGGTGGCCGAACCGGTGACGCAGGAACGGTTCGGGCGGTTTTATACGCAGGAACTCATCAACTGCGGCGGCATGGCCGAGATCTGGCTGGTGACAGACAGCCGCGGCAAACCTTACGCGCTGCGGAAATTGAATGACCGGTTGCGGTTTAATTTGCTGGCCCGCCGCCGGTTTTTGCGTGGGTGCGAGGTGCTTTCCAAAATCAATGAAAGCGATTATGTCGTCGGCTATGTTGAGCACGGGCGGCAGAATGGAACGCTTTACATGGTCATGGATTACATCGAGGCGGCGAATTTGAAGGAATTGTTTGCCAAGCATGATCCGGTGCTGACGGAAAACGTCGCGCAAATCCTGATAGATATGGCGCTCGGCCTGAGCCACGTGCATGAGAGCGGTTTCATGCACCTCGATTTCAAACCGGAAAATGTTCTCGTAACGCGCAACAGCAATGTGCGGCTGATTGATTTTGACCTGGCCCAACCGATCCCCGAAAAGCCGAAGAAAATGTCGAAGAATCCGGGCACGCCCAGTTACATGTCGCCGGAGCAATTGAAACAGCAGCCGATTGATGCGCGTGCGGACATTTTTGCCTACGGTGTCGCCGCTTACGAATTGCTGACCAACCAAAAACCATTTCCCGGCGAGACCCCCTCGGAAATCCTGGCCGCACAGATGGACACTTCCGGCCCCATGTCACCACGCGAGCACAACGCGGATATTCCCGCTGTGCTCGAAAAGGTCATTTTAAAGTGCCTCGCGCGCGACCCGGACAAACGCTATCCGTTCATGAGCGTGCTCGTGCGCGATTTGCAGAGCGCGCTGTACGTCTAAGAGTTGGGATCATTTTTCGTTGAATTAACTGCAAGACCAATTTCGAAATTATACCGCACCGTTTGCTTACAAAACTTTGTCCCACGTGGGACAAAGTTTTGTTAATCATTTGAAAATCAATGACTAACAGATTTTAGAATTTTTCAATTGGCTCCAAGGCCAACTATTATGAGAGCAGCCGCTTGAGGTGCTGCGCGACTTCCTCGATCCAATCATTGCCGGGAAACGCGTACGGACGGAACGTCTCGATGTATCCTTCCCGGTCGTTGTAATAAAGCGCGCGATGCAGGCCGAGCGTGCTGGCATCCGGAGCATCAATCAGGCTGGCGGAGTCGCTGGCGCTCATTTGGAAAAGCACGCGCATCTCAAATTCGGTCAGCGTCTTCCGGCCCAGAAAACGGTTCACGTTGTTGTAGGTGTCGCAGGTGGCGATGACATGGAACCCTTGGCTGGAGCCTTCGTTGATAAGGCTCATCAGCGCGGTGGCGGGGTTGACAGCACTTCCGGCGTCGCTGCTGGAAAAGCTGAACTCATCCTCCTGCCGGAGCTTCTTGTAATTTTGCAGGCCTTGAATCAATACAAACGTCTCCGGAGTCCGGTCCTTTTCATCGTGTTTCAAGTCCGCCGCCAGGCCGTTCATGATTTCCGCCAGGTTGCTGTTGTTGACCTGCACGATTTCGTGCGGAACCGCCTTGATGACACGTTGCAGGAATTCACGCTGGGGGAATCCAGGCGGTGAGCTGTCGAGCAGGATGAACCGCGCGGATTTTTTCGGATACTGGGCGGCCAGGGACACGAGCGCGATGGCCAGCAGGGTCACGGAACGTTCCTCGCTCTGCCCGACAATCAGCAGGTTGCTGCCGCTTTGCCGCTGGAAAACGGCCTCGGTCGGTCCCTTGATGGAATTGGGCGCGCCCAGCCAGATGCGCGCTTGCGCTGGAGTGCGCCCGTCCCCGGGCGCAGCGACTCCCGATTTTGGTTGCGGCTCTGAAATATTTGAAACGGGTTTGCCTTTCTGCGCTGCTGTGCCCGGGACGGGCGCACTCCGCAACAAGGCGTTTAGTAAATAATTTTCCTTCACGTCCGCTGGCGCGTTGCCCTCAAACACAAACGGCCCCGGATATTGTTTCTGGCTTTGATCGGCCCGCGCCCGGATTTTTGCAAGGTAACTGTCGCGCACATCTTCGGGCAGCCACACGGTCTGGAACGGGCTGTTGCCCTCGATGGAACCGGCGGCATCGTTGTAAATGCCTTCGCCGGGCCGCGTGAGCAGGCGCGGGGCCGGATTGTCCTGATCCATGATCAGGTAGGCGTCGGCCTCGTTGCACATGAGGGCGATGCGGATGACCATCTGGCCGATGGTGGCGCGGGCCAGCGTGTAGGCGCCACCCAGAGTTTGCGAACCGAGCACCACGTGAATGCCGAAGGCGCGGCCCTGCCGGACAATGCGGTCGAGCAGAACGGCGGCGGATTGTGAGACGTGGTCTTCCTCTGTGAAAAACTCCTGGAACTCGTCAATGATCAGCAGCGAACGGGGCATCGGCTCGGTGCCGCCCGCCCGTTTATAACCGGCGACGTCCTGCGCACCCAGTTTGCGGAACAGATCGCCGCGGCGGCGCAGTTCCTCGTCCACGCGTTGCAGCACGCTCAATCCAAACTCGCGGTCGCTTTCAATGGCCACCACCTTCGCGTGCGGCAACCGGCGGTTGCCGTAACACTTGAATTCCACGCCTTTCTTGAAGTCCACGAGATAGAACTCGACCTCCTCCGGGCTGCACCAGAGCGCGAGGTTGGTGATGATGACGTGGAACAGGGTGGACTTGCCGGAACCGGTCTTGCCGGCCACCAGCGCGTGCTGGCGCGTGCCTTTGCCGATGGCGAGCTGTTGCAGCTTGGTCGCGCCGGAACGCCCGATGGGCACGGTGAGTTCCTCGGTCGTTTTCTCCGTCCAAAGCTTGTCGGGCGGGGGCGCGACCTGCTCGAAAGGCACCTCGACGCGGTTGGAATCCTTGCTGCTCTGGCCGACTTCATTAAGGAATTGCGTCGCGAATTCCGGGGAGGGAGGCCGGTCGAGGACCAATCGCGTTCCGGCCTTGCGCCAGCCGGACAATTCAAAACCCTTTTCCGTGCGGACGAGGCCGATGCTGTTTTTCCGGAGTTCGTCGGGAACGAATTCCGGGGGCACGGCGTGCCGCTGGTCCCAATGAATGAGCGTGTACACTCCGCACCGGGCGCCGCTGGCAGCGATGTTCCGGAGCCGCCGCGCCGCCGTGTCGCTGAAGTTCACCGGAAACGAGGCAATGACGAGGAAATGATATTTCTCGGCTATGCTGCCCGCCTGCGCGTTGTATTCCGTAATCGTCTCGTATTCGTTGCGGAGATACATCTGGATGACCTTTTCCATGTGCTCGTTCAATTCCGCGAGCTTTTCCTCAATCTGATTCGTCTGCGTCCAGATGCGGCTGTTGATGTAGCTCTCCTCGTAATCGGCGAGATGCATCAGCGCGGCGAAGTTTTGTCCGAGACCGACCGGGTCGAAAATGGTGAAGCTCAATTTTCCCGGCGGGGTGGTGGAAAGGAGCCGGAAAATGACGTTGTTGATCGTCTCGATCGCTTCGTCGCCACCGGTTTTGGCCGCTTCAAACAGGATCGAGCCTGCGAGCGGGTAGGCGAGCGCCAGCGGGACGGAAAACGTGGCCGGTCCCGGAAGCGCCAGACGCCGGTCTTTCGGCATCACCTCGGCAAATTTCGCCACGTCCACTTCCAAGCGCCCGAATTTCGCCGCGTTTTTGAAATCCTGCGGCGGCGTCCATTTTTTCCAGGCGGGTGACTGCCAGTCGGGGAAAAGTTCCTCCGCGGCGGCGTTGGCCGCGCGGAAGGATTCATAAATCGGCTGGAGGCAATCTTTCCACACCGTTTCCAGCGCCAGCCAGCGGGTCTGGTTGTCCGCGTTCAGTTTCACCAGTTTCTCCGCGCGCGCATCCGCGAGTTGTGCCGCCTGTGTGTCTGCCTCCCGGCGCAAATGCGCGACGGTGTCCTCGTAATCGCGTTCAATCTGTTTGAGTCTGGCCAAGTGGAGCCGCTCGTTCGTTTGCAGGGCACGTGACCCTTCTTCATCAACTTGCTGCCCCCGGATGCCACGCGTGTCATAACCCTCCTTCAAGGTCTGCTTCCATTGTTGATTGAGGGTGCGGCTGGTATTCTCAAACTCTTTTGTGATTCGTTCCTGTTCCTGCCGGCATCGCGCCTCGGTCTGGTCCAGCGAGCCGTCATGCAGCTGGCGCGCCTTCGCCAGATTGGCGGCAATTACACTGGCGGCTGGCGCACCCTGGCGTTTCCCCAGATGATGAATCACCAGCAGAACCACCCAAATCGCCACAAAGACCGCGCCCAGTACCGCGAAAGGGCCGGAGTTGAATCGCGGGTGCGGGAGCACGGGAAGTGAGAGACCAAAAGCCAATACAACAAATCCCAGCAATAAAATGGTCAGCAGCCACATCGGCAGATATTTGAAAAACCGTGGCAGCGGGATTTTTTTGAACCGGTTCAACTCGTCGCGCGTTTGTAACTCCAGGCGATGAAACTCGTCAAACAATTGATTCTCATCCGGGGGAAGATTCGGTTCCGGCCATTGCCGGCGCGGAGCAAGCAGTTTGCGGAATTTGCCGTAACCGCGAAAAGCGCTGCGGGCCGTTTTTTCCAGAAGCACGAAGATTTCCCGGCTTGCGGCCAGCTTGATTTTGAAATTGTCCAAGGTGGCGGCGGCATTGGCCAGGTCGGCGTCCCGTTTGCGTTCCACTCCCATTGAGCTTGTCTGAAGCTGGTGCTTTCGGCGTCCTTCGCGGTCGGTTCCCTCCATGACCTGCCGGGTGCAGGTGAGATGGGCCTGGGTGATGCGGGCTTTTCGCTTTTCGAATTTGGCCCGGTAATTTTTCCTTTCCGCTGCCAGGCCGGTTTCCGCGTCGGCGATGCGTTCGGATAACCGCGCCGCCTGCTGCTGGGTTGCGGCTTCAAATGCCTTCGTTTCGGCGGAGGTCCGGGTGCGAAACTCGCCGTTTAATTGTTCCTCCCGGCCGGCAAAATCCTGGAGGGCGCTTTGGAACCGGTCCAAAAGCGCGAGCATTTCATTGGCTCCCAAGTGGCTGCTCACAATCTTTGTTCCTCAAAGCTAAACGAAAACCATCCGGTGCGCGAGTGTGTTTATGAGCGCCAATCCAGATCGGGCGCAACCTGGCACTGCCGCCGTAGCGCAGACTTCCCAGTCTGCTGTCTCACGGGTTTCCAAACCCGCAAACTGTGTGATTCAAAACGCCTTGCCGACTTGGAAGTCGGCGGTACAGCAGGTTTGGAAACCTGCGCTACGAGTCGGCTCAAACTTCTCCGGCTGAAATAATGAGCGGACTCATCCCGCAACGCGGGACTGCTACATCAATAAACGAGGACGAGGACGGCAGCGTCTTGAGCCGACTTCACCACATCCGAAAATTTCCGGTCTGCCGTGACAGGCGGTTTGAGTTTGGCCGAAACGGCGGGGACGGATTCCAGGAAGCTCAACAGCAAACTGCTCTTGACCGCGTAATTGACATTCTCCGGCAACGCCCCGCTCGCCGCGAGCGCTGCCGACGCATTCAGCTTGGCCGACACCACGCCCACCACGTTGCCGCGCTCGTCCACCAACGCGCCGCCCGAATTGCCCGGCTGCACCGGCAGGCTGATCTGAAAATAGCGCGGGTCATCTTGGACGCCGGAGAGGCTGCGATTTCTCCCTTGGTCAACTTGGGCGCGAAGCCTTGCAAACCGATATTGGGAAAGCCGACTGTGGCCACAGTGCTGCCTAAATGCGCTGTCCGGCTGGGTGAAATGGGCAGCGGTGCAAACCGCCCCTCCGCTTTTAGCAAAGCCAAATCATTGGCCGCATCCACTTGAACCACTTTTGCGTTAATCAAACCTGCGCTCGTGACCAAACGAACCTGCGTGGCATCTTTGACCACATGATAATTTGAAATCAAACAACCATCTTCCGTGATAAAAAAGCCTGTGCCGGTGGCCGTGGGATTTTCGGGTGAAGTAGAATTTTTAGAACCTTCTTTACGCGGTCTGAACTCGCGCGACAATTCCTGAGCTTCGGCGATTTGCTCTGGCGTCATTTTCTTTTCGACGTTAGACAGATGTTCCTTGGCAGACTCAGAACCTTGAGCCGAAGCAAGATTGAGCCATTTATCTGCCTCTACATAATCTTTCGCTACTCCGTTGCCCGTCTCGTAGCGAATGCCGAGATTATTTTGTGCGTATGATGAAAACCCTTGTTCAGCCGCTTTACGAAACCACTTCGCTGCTTCTACCTCGTCCTTCGCCACGCCAAGGCCATCAGCGTAGTGGGATCCCAGAGCCTCTTGAGCCCGTGCGAAATTTTGTTCGGCAGCTTTACGATACCACTTCACTGCTTCTACCTCGTCCTTCGCCACGCCAACGCCACCAGCGTATGAAAGCAGATTTGCGAATTTCAATCAAGGATTGTCGTCGCAACAAAAACTTCAAAATCCAACTGACGCAGGTTGCGGGTGCGTCTCCGTCCGCCTTCGGCGTAGCGGCTTTCGGGAGAAAGCCGCCATTTGAATTCCCGTCACAGTTTGCGGCGCTCTGCCGAGACGCCGCTACGCCAGGATTTCGGCGCGACCAGTCCGCCCGTTTCCCCTGCGGAATCCAGATTGCGGATTTGGGGTGCGCGAAAGCGGCAGTCTTTGGTCATTCGGCCACGGCGAACTGCATTTCGCACGTTTGCTCGACGACTTTGGATGCTTGAAGAATTTCAAACCCCACCACGCCGCCGTCGTAGCCGAAATCGGCAATGACGCCGGGGCGCACCTCGTCGCTCTCCTTCACACGCGCGTCGCGAAACGTGATGGTGATCGTGTCGGTCTCTTTGTCGTATTCAATCTTCATGCGCCCGGTCCTTTCTCATACTTGCCGAACTTGGATGTTTTGTAAAGGGTGACTACCGCCGTTTCCGAATCGGTTTCCTCGACCAGCACACGCAACAGCATCGTTTCATTGAGCGTTTTGTCAATGTATCGGCGCTGGTAAAAATGACGCGCTGGCGGCGCGGGAATGGTCGCGTCCGGCTGGCGAAGGGTCAATTCAGCCTCGGCACGGTCAATGTCGCGTTTGGCAAGCTCGCGCAAGGCGTGCGGCGTCCAGCGAACAGGCTTCATGCGGCAAGATTAGTGGGTTTGAACCGGCAGGCAAGGTCTTTCAAAACAAGCAGGTCTTTCAAAACAAGCACGCCGGAGATTCAAACGTCATTTGAATTTCTGTCACGGTTTGCGGCGCTCTGCCGAGACGCCGCTACGCCAGGATTTCGGCGCGACCAGTCCACCCGTTTCCTTTGTAGCATTCAGATTCCCGTGTCACCTGCCGCTTGCCCTCAAATCCAACTGTTCGGAATTTCCGAATAGTTGCCTTCGCTGACAGTTCACCCTCCGCACTAACGACCGTCCTCACTTAAGTTACTCACAGTCCTTCCTGACTTTGGTTAAAAGTTCATTCAGCTTGTCCATCACGTTGATGGTCTTGTCCACGTTCGCGAAAAGTTCGGTCATGTAACGCTGTTCGAATTCCTGGCTTTTGGCGTCGCGCCAGTGATTCTTGGTTTCATCCCACCGCTTGGAAAGCTCTTTTGTGATGGCGACCAGCCGGTTTTTGCTTCCACTCAGGTTCATGGCTGCTTTTCCTCTTCGCCGGCCGGTTTGGTTTCGGTCTGGGCCGCTGCCGTGCCCGCGCCCGGTGTGGGGACGCCGGCATACGCTTCCAAGGTCTTCACCACCTGCTCCAGATAGGCGACCGCGCGCTTCATGTCGGTGGCCAAAAAACTGTGAAACTGGGTGACCTGCTTGACCAGCGGGTCGGTGCGGTTCTCCAGATCCCGGTCCCATTTTTTCAGGACGGCCATTTTGGCTTCGGCCTCGCGATTGGCGCGTTCCGCCCGTTGCACGGCCATGAGGCACAAGGCCGTTGATTCATGGAATTGGGAGAGCTGGGCGCTGAACAACTCCGCCCGCACCTCCTCCAGTTTCTGGTAGCGGACGCGCGTTTCACCTTCCCAGAGGCGGCGTTGATCATTTTGCACCCAAAGCCGGGTGCGCAGGACGTCATCGGTGGCCTCCTCCAAAACGGCGCGCGCCCGGCTCAGGAATACAATCAGGTCGGCCCGGAAAGATTCCACGGCATCAAATGAAGTGACTTGGGCGCGGTCGGCCATGGTCAGAAGAAACGGGGTGATGGATTGATGGATTGATGGATTGATGATGTACTGGACGGTCGGACATACCAACAATCCAACAATCCAATCATCCAGCCATCCAATGTTTCAATAGGTTTCATTGGCATCGTTTGGCGTCGGCGGTCAGTGTTGGTTCAGATATTCCTCAATGCGCTGGGCTTTTCGCAACAGATAAGGCGTGTGCTCCTTGGACAATTCGACGAACTTCTTCAGCGCCTTCATCGCCGTCCTGAATTCATCGGCAAACTTCTCGTGTTCCTGGTCCTGCCAGGTGTCCCCCAGCGACGTGAAGCGGGCTTGCAGCAAAACCAGCCGATTTTCCAGGTCGGTGTTGAACCGGTTCAGTTCGTCGGCGAACCGCCGCACTTTTTCGGGATCCATGATTGCCTGTGCCATAATTTCCCTTTCGTTGGGCTTTGGGGCGACCCGCTGATTTGGCGAATCGCCGGAAAGAACTTAACATGGTTGTGTCCCGCCGCCGAGTAATTTGTAACTGAAAACCGAAGTTGATTAAACCGGAGGCAGCCGAGGGAGACACGGGTAACCTCGCAATTTGGGTCGCGCGCATTTACTTCATCGAACCGGCGCAGTGTGTCCTCGAAACGTTTCGGATCGTGCGATTGTAAACTATCGGCCACGGGCTGGTGTTATTCCAAAACACCCCGCCAGCGCAAGGCGGATTCGGAGGGATCCGGTTTCACGGCGATGGCGCAGTTAAAATCCTGGTGAAGGCGAACTGGCAGTCGCCATCAACATCAATGATGGCAGCCGCAGTCGTGGCCGCCGCAAGAGTCGCTGAGGTCGTCGGGGGTGGGAACTCGGCCGGTTTCGAGCGTCTTGGAGACGTATTTCTGAATCGAGTGTTGAAGGTGGTGAAGCTCTTCTTGGGCATCAAGGAAACCGCGCGCGACGGGATTGGCCAGCAGCGTGTCGCGATGTTTCTCAAAATCGGCGATTTCTTTGCCGTCCAACGGCACGGAGTTCTGCTGTTTTTCCTGAAGCGCCTGCCCTTTGCTCATCACCACTTCATATTGGCCGCGCGCTGTCTCATTGGACAGAAAAGCATCAATCTGCTGGCGGGCGGCGCGCAGGTTCGGCAGATCAACGATAGTCTGGCACAGTTCGCGGGTCTTTTGCGTGACGGGATTTTCTTCAATTTGAGTCGGCATAAAATGTGTCAATTTTCGGTGCTATTTTCGAACGCACGGCCTTTATCCCGGCGCAAGAGCGGTATAATAAATCACAACAACAAATGAAAAGCAAACAGATTGACAACTCCGATGAGAATGTATAAAAACTGCGCCACACATTTATGCAACCAATTCACCTTTCCTGGGTTGATTACACAATTCTGCTCTCTTACACCGGCTTTGTCATCGGCATCGGCTTTGCGCTGCGGCGCTACATGAAAACGTCCACGGACTTCTTTTTGTCCGGGCGTTCCATTCCCGCGTGGGTCACGGGACTGGCCTTCATGGCTGCCAACCTCGGCGCGCTCGAACTGGTCGGCATGGCCGCCAACACCACCAAATATGGCATCGCCACCGCCAGTTTTTACTGGATCGGCGCGATTCCGGCGATGGTGTTTCTGGCGGTCTTCATGATGCCGTTTTATTACGGCTCCAAGGCGCGCTCGGTGCCCGAATATTTGAATATGCGCTTCGACGCGCGCGTGCGCTGCGTGAACTCAATTTCGTTCGCGGTCATGACGGTGTTCTCTTCGGGCATTTCCATGGATTGCCTGGCCCGGCTGCTGCATCTGCTGCTCGGCTGGGACTACAACATAAGTCTTTGGATTTGTTCGGCGGTCGTGCTGCTTTACGTCATCAAAGGCGGGCTGACCTCGGCGATTTACACCGAAGTGCTCCAGTTTTTCATGATTGTCCTCGGCTTCTCGCCGGTCATTTATCTCGGCCTCAAAGATGTCGGCGGCTGGGATAAATTGAAAGGGACGCTGGGATTGGTGGCCCAACACCCGGCGGCATTGGACTTGAGCAGCAAAACCTTTCAGCCGGATGCCTGGACGAGCGTGTGGAAGCCGGTGCTGGCCGGGCCACAAGCCAATCCCATGGGAGTGGACTGGTTTGCGATGGCTTTCGGCCTCGGCTTCGTGCTCTCCTTCGGTTACTGGTGCACGAACTTCCTGGTCGTCCAACGCGCGATGGCGGCAAAAAACATGAGAGCCGCCCGCCGCACACCCCTCATCGCCGCGGTGCCCAAAATGCTTTTCCCGATTCTCGTCGTTTCCCCCGGATTGATTGCTGCCGCCCTCGCGTTCACGGGCAAGGACGGGTATCGCCTGCCGCCCAAGATCGTCAACGACAGCGCCTATGTACTGGCGGTTCCCGCCGTCAAGGAGGCCGTCATGCAGAAGGAAGACGAACAAACGGCCTTCAAGAATATCAGCGCCGCCATCGGGATGAAGCTGAATGAGGCCAAAGTGGATGCCATCGTTAAAGATGCGTCTTCGCTGGATGACAAGGCCATCAAGGACCGCTTGCAGGACGCCGTTGTCGAAAATGATTACAATGGCGTGATTTTGTCGCTGGTCAAAAAGTATTGCCCCACGGGGCTGCTTGGCCTGGCGTTGACGGCGCTGCTCGCGTCGTTCATGTCCGGAATGGCCGGCAATGTCACGGCGTTCAACACGATTTGGACCTACGATCTTTACCAGGCCTACATTGCGCCGAACAAAAGCGACCAGCATTATTTTAGAATGGGGCAGGGGATTACCGTGGTCGGCATCTTGTTGAGCATTGCCTGCGCTTACTTCGCCAAAAGGTATGACAATGCCATGGATGTGATTCAACTGGTGTTCAGTTTCGTGAACGCGCCGGTGTTTGCCACGTTCGTGCTGGCGATGTTTTGGAAGCGAACGACCGGCACGGGGGCCTTCCTCGGTCTTTTGGCCGGTATTTCCACATCGACATTGGTTCATGGTCTCACCATCGCCGAAGGCAAGGGCGGTTGGTTGGGGTCGGCTTTATACACCTTCCCCTCCAGCATGGCCCAAAATTTCTGGCTGGCGATCTGTGCGTTCGTTGTCTGTTTTGTTCTGACCCTGGTAATTTCACTGGCGACGAAACGGACGAAAACCGACGAAGAACTTAAAGGCTTGGTGTATTCGCTGACACCGAAGCTCAAGGACGAGGATCAAAACTGGCTGTTGCGTCCGGCGGTCTTCGGCACGATTCTGCTTGTAGTTTGTGTCATTCTCAACGTCATCTTTTGGTAGAAAGGAAAATTTATGGGACTCGATATTCGCTGGCCAATCGGCCTTATGTTCTCGCTCATCGGCGCGCTGCTGGTGATCACTGGTCTGCTCAATGGCGCGGATGCGCGCTCACTCAACATCAACGTAAACCTCTGGTGGGGAGTCGTTTTGCTCGTTTTTGGTGTGTTAATGCTGCTCGGCGCGATGCGGAGCCGGAAAACGCCACCACCGGCCTGACCAGCCAAAATTATCCTTTGCCAGCGACGTTTTTGTACGTTATATTGCCGCTAATGTTGTACCAAATATGACCCTGAAAGAACTCACCGACCACACAGTCCGGGAATTCGTTAAAAAGTATGGCCGTCAGCCGCGCTGGATTGTTGCCGCGCCTGGTCGTGTTAACATCATCGGTGAGCATACCGATTATAACGATGGGTTTGTGCTCCCGATGGCGATTGAGCTTTACACCGTCATCGCCGCTGATAGTTCGACCCAAGAGACGAACCAAATCCGGCTTTACTCCACCCTTGGCGACAAACCCGCCGTCGTGGACCTTACGAAACCGTTGAAGCCCCTTCCGAAAGGCTCGTGGGCCAATTATCCGGTCGGTGTTATTGCCGCTTTTCTCGCCCGCGGACTGAATCCCGGCGGCTTCGATGCGATGATTCATTCGACCGTGCCGTTTGGTGGCGGTTTGTCCAGCAGCGCAGCCCTCGAAGTGGCCACCGCCACGCTGCTCGAAGTCATCACCGGCAAAAAACTCGATCTGGTTGAAAAGGCGCTGCTTTGCCAGAAGGCCGAGCACGAATATGCCGGAATGCCGTGCGGCATCATGGACCAGTTCATTTCCATCATGGGCCGGGAAAACCAGGTCTTGTTGCTCGACTGCCGCTCGCGGAAACCCGAGCTGGTACCGATGAGCGACCCGTCGGTGACCGTGCTTATCATCAATACCAACGTGAGGCACCAACTGACGGGCAGTGAATATCCCATGCGCCGCAAACAGTGCGAGGCCGCCGCAAAAATTCTCGGCGTGCCTTCGCTTCGCGACGCCACTACCGAATTGCTCGAACACGCAAAGGGCAGGATGGAAAAGGATGTTTATCACCGCGCGCGCCATGTCATCGGCGAAATCGAGCGCACCCAGCACGCTGCCGACGACATTCGCGCCTCGAACTGGCCGGCCGTTGGCCAGCTCATGTATGCCAGTCACCGCTCACTCCGCAACGATTACGAGGTGAGTTGCAAGGCGCTGGACACCGTCGTGGACATCGCCAAAGTCATCGGCCTCAAAGGCGGAATGTTCGGCTGTCGCATGACCGGCGCCGGTTTCGGCGGTTGCGCCGTCGCTTTGGTGAAGACCGACGCCATCGACGCCATCTCGAAGAAGATCGCGGCGGATTACAAGAAAAAGACCGGAATCGAAGCCACCATTTTTATTTCGCGGCCGGCAGCCGGCGCGACGGTTATCAAAAACAACGGCTCAGGCAGCCCATCTGTTCGCACGAACATTTGCGCGCGTGTGTCCGTGCCGGCTTAATCCCCCAGGCAGGTTCCCACGCGGCGGGCGGTTTCCACCCATGAATGATTGGGTGGAACGGTTTTGCGCTTGCCGGCGACTTTTACCAGCGGCACGGGTTCCGTGCCATTGCCCCGCGAGGCCACCATCACACCAAAAACATTTTCGTGGATCAAATCCGCGCACGCGCTGCCAAACCGCGTGGCGAGCAACCGGTCCGCCGGCGACGGCGTGCCACCGCGTTGCACATAACCGAGAATGGTGACGCGCGATTCGAGGTGCGTGAGTTCCTCAAGCGTTTTTGCGAGCCGGAGCGTGTTGCCGGCGTGCCTGGCGTCGAGCGCGGCAAGTTCGAGTTTGGCCTCGTTCCGTTCGTGCGGGTTACGCGCCTTCTCCTTGCGATTTTCGGCGGCGGCAAAGGCGCGCGCGTCTTCCACGCCCATCGCGCCCTCGGCCACGGCCACAATGCTGAAATTGGTTCCGTGCCGGCTGCGACGCCGGATGGCTTCAACAATTTTATCAACGTGGTAGGGAATTTCGGGAATCAAAATCACGTCTGCGCCACCAGCAATGCCCGCGCCCAGCGCCAGCCAGCCCGCGCGATGCCCCATGATTTCCGCGACCACGATGCGATGATGACTGTGCGCCGTGCTGTGCAGACGGTCGATGGTTTCCGTGGCAATGTCCAGCGCCGTGGCGAAACCGATGGATGAGTCCGTCATCGCCACGTCGTTGTCAATGGTTTTGGGGATTGAGATGATGTTAAGACCGGCTTCGGAAAGGCGCAGCGCGTTTTTCTGCGTGCCGCCGCCGCCCAGGCACACCAACGCGTCGAGCCCGTATTTCGCGTAATTTTTTACAATGACGCCAGTCATGTCGCGCGAGCGGCCGTCAATCTTCATGCGGTGCGGCTTGTCGCGGCTCGTGCCAAGGATTGTGCCGCCGACGGTGAGAATTCCGGCCAGCACATTTCGATCCAGCCGCAGCCGCCGGTCCGTGACCAGGCCGCGGAAGCCGTCGCGAAAGCCAATGATCTCCATGCCGTAAAAACCGAGAGCGGTCTTGCCGACGCCGCGAATGGCGGCGTTCAGACCGGGGCTGTCGCCGCCGGCCGTCAAAATGCCAATGCGTTTGGTCTTGGTCATGGTCTTCGCCACATGTGAATCCGAAAAAAGCGGTTATTTGTCGAGAACAACTTTTTGCCATTCTCATTAGTACCCTGCTTTAGCTGGGTGTGGAACGGTGAGGATGTGTTTAAACCGCTTCAGCGGTTTCCATCCACAGAAACCGTTGAAACGGTTACGCGACCGCCACGTTCCCTGGCCATCCCGCAAAAGCAGGGTGTTAATGAGAGTTTTTCAATGTTGCCGGAGGAGTTCGCTTTCTCAGCAAGTGGAGGAAAATGAAGCAATTCACCACCATGCAAATCGAGACCGCCGCGCCGAATTGAAACGCCCGGTCTTCGTAAGCCAGCCGGATGGAATGCCGCCCAGCCGGAACTTGAACGGCTTGAAATGCGTGATTCGCCCGCAATAAAGGCGCCGGCTGGCCGTCCACGTAAGCGCGCCAGTTGTGATACCAGGTTTGCGCCACGACGACGAGCGACGGTTCAGAAGCTTCAACTTCAATATCCACCTGCTGCGGCGTGAATTTTGAATTTAGCACCCGTGCATTCGTTTGATTCGTGGCGGTCACAAGCAGTTTTGCTTCCGGTGATAGAAAAACAATTTTACTTCCGTCAAAACTGTTTTGCCCCAGCGCGCGGAGCGTGTTCGTGTTGTCGAGGAAGACCGGTTGTTGTCCGGCAGTGACAAGTGGCAGAAAAGTTTTGCAGGCCTGCCAGTGGAAAAATTCATCCGGCGCGGTGATTTGCGAGACGCCCAGGAAATCATTGAGCTTTGGGAAATTTGCATTGGTCGCGCCGTAAAGCAGTGAAATCAGGCCGTCGCTCTCGCGCGGCACGAGCGAGAAAAATCCGTCCACTTTCGGCACGGCATCGAGCAGGTTGCAGTTCGCGCAATAGCCCAGCCGCTTCGCCAGGTAATTATTTTTCGGATCGCTCAACGCGAAGCGGATGAAGTTCATCGCCGCCTTCGGTGTGACCATCGCGCGCGATTCGCCCAGCGCCGGCTGTGGCTGCATGGCCAGCCTGGCGCGCGCGAGATTCAATTCATACACACTCGAAGGGACCGTCGGATTTTGCGCCGGCTCATGCGTGAAAACGTCGAGCCAGGCGACGATAATCAGGATGAGTGGCGCGATGCGGCGCAGACCCGGCGCGTTTTCACGCGTTAAAACGAACAGCAATGCGCCGGTCAAAATCAAAAAAACCGCGCGTGACAAACCGTTGAGCAATGTCGCGTGAACGTCATCCGTCGGAAACGGGAATCGCCACGCCCAAAAAAGAATTCCCGCGATGAGCGCCAGCAAAATGGCTCCGGCCAGAACGAGACGCTTGTTAAAGGCCGATTTTTCCTCGCTTCGCAAATTCTGCTGGTGTGCAAGGGCAAATGCGGCGAGCAGTGGCGCAAGAAAGGCCGTGAGTGTCACGTATTTGATGGGGTACGTCATCAAGCTCAGTTGCGGGATGATTTTTCGCAGGGCGGGATAGACGAAAGTGTTTTCACCGAGCGCAAATATCAAAGACACCAGCGCAATCGCCCCCAGCAACCACACGCGCCTTTCCCGGATCGTCCAAATTGCCAGCAATGCCAGCCAGAGCGCGCCGATGCCAAGATAGTAGGACGACGTCCAGTACTGGCCGTTTTGGAAGAACACGCCTTCGGTCCAGGTGCGGCCGAAAGCCATCGGCACCAGAAAATTCACCCAGCCCCAGCCGGGCATGGACCAGCGCGTGTCCGCGTAGCCGGCGCTCCGCTGCGAATGGGCGGCAAGATCGAGGAACGGCAGCAGTTGCACCGCCGCCAGCGCAATCACCAGCGCCACGACCAATGGAAACCGCCAGAGCATTGAGATGCGGGGTGATTCGCCTTTCACGAACTGTTGAATCCACAGTGCCAGCAACAAAATCCACGTGAGAAAAATGATTTCTGGGCCGCCGGCGAGCATTTGCAGCGCGCCGGCAAACGCGGCCAGGATGATTTTTCGCCCACCTTCGCGCCACGCCAGTTCGACCGCGAGCACGACCCACGGCATCCAACTGAGCGTGGCGATGTGACTCGGCCACATGAGCAGGTTGAGCGTCAGACCGTTGAACGCAAAGGCCACGCCTGCGAACGCCGCCGCGAACGAGTTGGCCGCCTGCGTGGCCGTAGCTCCATTGCCAGACAGCTGGGCCGAAACCGGCCAGGCGTTGTATGCGCCAAAAACAGACGATACTTCGGCGCGGCGAAGGCCCGTCCATCGTCGCGCGAGGAAGAACATGCCGAAGCCCGCGAACCACAGATGCAGCAGGCAGAAAAAGCCCAGCGACCATTGCAGCGGCAGTAGGAGGTAAATCAGAGACGGCGGGTAGAGCGGCATGGTGTTCCACTGCGCGAGGAACGGTACGCCGCAATTGTTGTAGGGATCCCAAAAAGGTAGTTCTCCGTGCCGGAAACATTCCTGCTGAAAATGGGCGAGGGGATAAGCGAAAAAACCATAGTCGCGCACCACAAACGTTTCCAATCCAAGCAGGACCTGCGGGAACGCGGCGAAAATCAGCAGCGCGAGCAGCAGCGCAAACCGCCACGGCGTGAATCCTGGGTCAATCGGGTTGCCGGTTTTGCCAACGGATTGTTGCACGCGCAGATTAAAACTGGCGGCGGCGCAAAATGCAACTGCGCGCAATTTGGTGGGTAGCACCCGCGTCTCGCGGGTTAAATTCGGCGTCCCGCCGAATTTCGTCGAGGAACGGACAAATGCAAGGGATTGTTCAATGGTCGAGTTTCGTGCGTCGGCAAAGGTTTTCGGCGGGACGCCGAAAACAACAGGCCGGAGGCCTGTGCCACCAAACCCGTGTCCAGATTGACTTGGCTTTTGCGTACCTTTAGCTTCTGGGTGATGAACGCGCTGCCATTTTCCCTGCTGGAATTGATCCGGCGCACCTCGGCGGAAATTCCCGACGACGTCAACCAGGCCATCCTCGCGTCGCTGGAACAGGAAAAAAAGGGCACGATTGCCGAGAGCGCGCTGAAGATCATTGACCAGAACATCCAGCTCGCCAAACGCAAGTCGCAGCCGATATGCCAGGACACCGGCAGCATCCTGTTTTACGTGGATTGCCCGGTTGGCTTCGACCAGATCACTTTTGAGGAAACCGCGAAGGAAGCCGTGAAGCTGGCGACGAAAAAGGGTTTTCTCCGTCAGAACTCGGTAGATTCGCTCACCGGCGTGAACGACGGCACGAACGTTGGGCCGGGCGCGCCCACGTTTCATTTTCATCAACATCGCTCGCCGGAATTGAGCGTGCGGCTGGTGCTCAAGGGCGGCGGTTGCGAAAACGTCGGTGTGCAATACTCGTTGCCGAACGAAAAACTCAACGCGAACCGCGACCTCGACGGCTGCCGCAAGGCGATTCTCGATGCGGTGTTGCAGGCGCAGGGCAAGGGCTGCGGTCCGGGCATCCTGGGCGTGTGCATCGGCGGCGACCGCGCGACCAGCTACGAGATGAGCAAGACGCAGTTCCTGCGGTTGATTCCCGACCGAAACCCGAACCCGGAACTAGACAATCTGGAACAGGACATTTTGAAAACGGCGAACGAACTGGGCATCGGCCCGATGGGATTCGGCGGCAGGACGACGTTGCTAGGCGTGAAGATTTGCGCGGCGAACCGCCTGCCCGCGTCCTATTTCGTCAGCATCAGCTACATGTGCTGGGCCTACCGCCGCCAGGGCGTGACACTGGATGTAGATGGGAAAATTGGGAAATGGTTGTATTGAAAAGGTGGAAATGGCTTTAATCCGACCACGATTGAATGATCATTACGAACTTGCCTTCACGCAAGAGGAAGTTGATTTCGCAATTCCATTCCTTGATGACGACATACCGCTGTATGTCGATCCATTCTTACTGTGGAAATCTCCTTCTCAGCAAGACCAAGCCCTTCACACTGCGTTGGTCAGTTCCTTCAATCATTTTGGTTATCTCTCAAAAACTGGCAAGCAACAACAAGCTGTCGAAACATTGATTCGGATGTCTGAATGCAAAGAAGTTGGATTGGGTTCTGCGCGCAACAAACAAGGAAAGAAAATTGGCGATAACACGGCGAAAGACATTCTTTCCCTTTTCACACTGATTTCCGGCATCGTGTTCACCGGACGTGACGCGGTCCACAAATACCTGCATGAGGGCGATTAAAGATTGTTTCGGCCATTCGGTGCGGCTTACGGATGAGCGGCTGGAGCACATCCTGGAGCACGTCGAGATGAGGGGGATGGCGGCGGAGATTGAGCGGGTGCTGCGCGAGCCGCAATTGGTGCGGCGTTCACGTTCGGATGAGGCGGTGCGGTTGTTTTACGAGTTTTACGCACAGACGATTGTGGGTGGCAAATGGCTGTGTGTTGTGGTTAAATATGTAGAGAACGATGCGTTTGTGGTCACGGCTTACCTGACCGACAAACCGAAAGCCGGAGAAGATTTATGGCCGACAAAGTAAAAATCTGGTTCGACGCGGAAGCCGATTATCTCGAAGTGAGATTTTCGGACGCCGCCGGTTATGAGAAGGAAACCAAACACGACGCCGTGATGGAGCGCGTGGACGCAGAGGGCCATGTCATCGGTTTCAGTGTCATGGGCGTGAGCCGTTTCAAAAAAGACAAGCCGCTGGAAGCTGATTTGGCTGCTGCTTGAACATGACGAAATTGAGTTTTCCATTTTCCGAAGAAAAAATCCGGGCGCTGAAAGTCGGCGACGAGGTGCTGATTTCCGGTGTCGTGTTCACCGGACGTGACGCCGCAGGTGACGCCGCAGGGCTTGCCAGTCACCCTCAATGAGGGTAGATTTGCGACATGAGCGCGGCTGAAATCTTGAGCGAATTGCCGAAGTTGACCGAGGCCGAGCGCCGGGCGGTGCGATGCAAATTATCCGAACTGGCGGCGGAAAATGAGGAGATTGCGCTCTGCGACCAGGCCGCGTTGGAAGGCGCCATGATGCTCGACCGGATGGAGGAGGAAGATGCCCGCCATAAACAGGGGTGAGGTCTGGCAGGTGGATTTCGGAATGGCGGCAAAGGTGCGCCCCGCCTTGTTGCTCACGGGAAATCCTGCCGATGATGAACTCGACTTGGTTACGGTTCTCCTGCATACGACTTCCTTGCGCGGCAATCGTTGGGAGCTTTCAATTCCCAAATCGTTTTTGAAACCAGGGGCGTTTCATTTGCAACAAGTCCAGAGCGTTCCGACCGTAAGACTGGAGCGCAGATTGGGTGTTCTGAACGAAACAGAAATGAATCAGGTATTTGACGCTTTGGCGGAACGATTGCGCATTTAACAGTTTAACCAGCCATGACCAAATTGAGTTTCCCCTTCACCGAAGAAAAAATCCGGGCGCTGAAAGTCGGCGACGAGGTGCTGATTTCCGGCGTCGTGTTCACCGGGCGCGACGCGGTCCACAAATACCTGCACGAGGGCGGCAAGCTGCCGCCGGGCGTGAATTTTCGCGACGGGATTCTTTACCATTGTGGCCCCGTGGTGATGAAGCAGGACGACGGTTCCTGGAAGGCCACCGCCGCCGGTCCGACGACGTCCATCCGCGAAGAGCCGTACCAGGCGCATATCATCAAGGAATTCGGCCTGCGCGGCGTCATTGGCAAGGGCGGCATGGGTGACAAAACGCTGGCGGCGTGCAAGGAATCCGGCTGCGTGTATTTACACGCGGTCGGCGGCGCGGCGCAGGTGCTGGCGGATTGCATCAAGAAAGTGCGCAATGTTTATCTCATGGACAAATTCGGCGCGCCTGAGGCCATCTGGGAATTTGAAGTGGCGGATTTCCCCGCCGTCGTCACGATGGACGCCCACGGCAATTCGTTGCACAAGGAAGTCTTCGCGAAGAGCCAGGCGGAACTGGCGAAACGGTTGTAGCGCAGATTGGTAATCTGCTGTTTTGCCGACTGGCAGTCGGCAGCCTTCGGGCCGATTCGTGCTTTATCGCCAACCTGTCTCTTGCGGGTTGCCAACCCGCGATACAGCAGACTGCCAGTCTGCGCTACAGTTTAAAATTCCATTCCCTCGTGGCGTATTTCTCTCGCGCCAGAGCCGCAATCTTTTCCAAGGGCGGATTTTTCAATGATTCTTCCGCTTTCCAAGCCTGTTTTAGCGCCGCCTTCACTTCATTTGCGGGCACGTTCAAGTTGGTCAGAAATTCGGTGTGCGGGCGATGCTCCCGGTAATCGGGTTGCTTCGATGGCATCGGCAAAAGCTGGCTGACGAGCGCAAGGTCGAAGTTCAGCAGGAATGTTCCGTGAAACAGCAGGAAGTGTTTGCGGCGGCGCTGGGAGTTGCCGGAAAACTTGCGTTCGCTGATCGCAAGATCCGTGTGGCCGCGGATGGCCACGTTGAGGGTTGAGCCGTCTCCGCCCCGCTTCGCCGCGCCAAGGGGTTGAGGGTTGAGAGTTGCAATTGCCGCGCGGTTTTGGCGCATGATGAACTGGTTGGCAACGCCGATGTTGTGGAGCGGGCCGTCGGCGGTAATTCGCAGAACCAGCGTGTAGTTAAGGCAACCGGGCCCTTGCACCACGGTGCCCCCGCCGGAACAGCGCCGCAGAACCGGAATGCCTCGCGCTTCGCACGCCGCGACGTTTACTTCCGTCGCCACCTTGTTCGCATAACCAACGACGACAAAATGTTCACGCGGTTCCCAAAAGCGCAGCACCTCTTCGCCGTCGCCGGCTTCCGCAGTGTCCAGCAAAGCCTCATCGCACGCCAGGTTTTCGGCGGGCGAGGGGAGTGTCAGATCGAGTAATTTCATTTTACAGTTGCACTGATTTTGCTGGCATTGAGTGTATGGTTCCGATTTAATTCTACCGAGCTTTTTTTGTGAAATTAGAAAAATGATGGGTGACACAGTAAAATAGTTAACATGGAGAAAAAGGATACTCACAGTTCGAGCGACAAGTGGGCGGAGTCGCTGCAGTCCGTTTTTGATCTGACCCTGGAAAATCAAGGACCGGAACGCACGGCGCAATTGCTGAACAAACTGGCCGACCGTTTGCACGCGTCGCAGGACGGATTGCCGCGCGGCTTCAACACGCCTTACGTCAACACGATTCCGCCGGAGCAACAGCCGCCGTTTCCAGGCGACTGGCAGATGGAGCGCCGGATCAAGAGCTACATCCGCTGGAACGCCATGGCGATGGTGGTCAAGGCCAACTCCACCACCAATGTCGGCGGCCACATTTCAACCTATGCCTCGGCGGCGACGCTTTACGAGGTTGGGTTTAATCACTTTTTCCGCGGACGCACGGAAAATTTTCCCGGCGACATGGTTTATTTTCAGGGTCACGCTGCGCCGGGCATTTATGCGCGGGCGTTTCTCGAAGGCCGTCTGGACGAAAAACATCTGCAAAATTTCCGGCAGGAACTCGCCGACGGCGGCGGTCTGTCGTCGTATCCGCATCCGTATCTGATGCCGGAGTTCTGGCAGTTTCCGACGGTCTCCATGGGGCTTGGCCCGATCCTGTCCATTTACCAGGCGCGGTTTAATCGCTACCTCCAGGCGCGCGGGCTGGCCAAATGGACGGAGGAACCGAAAGTTTGGTGCTTTGTCGGTGACGGCGAATCAGACGAGCCGGAAACGCTCGGTTCGCTCACGCTCGCGTCGCGCGAGAACCTCGACAACCTCATCTGGGTTGTTAATTGCAATTTGCAGCGCTTGGACGGTCCCGTGCGCGGCAACGGCAAAATCATCCAGGAACTCGAAGCCGCATTTCTGGGCGCCGGCTGGAATGTCATCAAGGTCATTTGGGGCAGCGATTGGGACGATTTGCTCGCGCGCGACAAGTCCGGCCTGCTCCTCAAGCGCATGGGCGAGGCGGTGGACGGCGATTACCAGAAGTATTCCGTCGAGCCGGGCAGCTATACGCGCCGACATTTCTTCGGCAAATATCCCGAGCTGCTCGAACTGGTGAATCACCTCACCGACGACCAGATTCGCAAGCTGCTGCGCGGCGGCCATGACACGCGCAAGGTCCACGCCGCCTACCAGGCCGCGATGGAGCACAAGGGCCGGCCGACGGTGATTCTGGCCAAAACGGTGAAAGGCTACGGGCTCGGCGAAGCGGGCGAGGGTCGCAACATTTCGCATCAGCAGAAAAAGATGAACGAAAAGGAGCTTCGCGAATTCCGCGCGCGGTTCAACATCCCCATCAGCGACGACATCATTGCCGAGACGCCGTTTTATCGTCCGCCGGCGGACAGTCTGGAGGCGAAGTATCTGCTCGAACAACGCAAAACGCTTGGCGGGTTTTTGCCCGCGCGCCAGGTCAATCCCGGTTCGCCGGCGCTCGACGTGCCCAAACTCGATTTCTTCGCCGAATTTTTCAAAGGCTCGAGCACGGAAGTTTCGACGACGATGGCTTTCGTACGGCTGATCAGCGTATTGCTGCGGCACAAGGGTTTGAGCCGAAACATCGTGCCCATCATTCCCGACGAGGCGCGCACATTCGGCCTCGACGCGCTGTTCAAAGATATCGGCATTTATTCGTCCAAGGGACAGCTTTACGACCCGGTGGACAGCCAGTCGTTGCTTTACTACAACGAAAAGAAGGACGGACAGATTCTAGAAGAAGGCATCACCGAGGCCGGTTCAATGGCGTCGTTCATTGCGGCGGGCACGTCTTACGCGACCCACGGTGTGCCGATGGTGCCATTTTACATTTACTATTCGATGTTCGGACCACAGCGCGTGGGCGACTTGTTCTGGCTGGCTGGCGACATCCGGGCAAAAGGCTTTCTGCTCGGCGCGACGTCCGGTCGCACCACGCTCAACGGAGAAGGACTCCAGCATCAGGATGGCCACAGCCTGCTCCATGCCGGCACCGTGCCGACGTTGCTGGCCTACGATCCGGCATTCGCTTATGAAATCGCCGTCATTGTGGCCGACGGCCTGCGCCGGATGTATGCCGAGGGCGAGGACATTTTCTATTACCTCACGCTCTACAACGAAAATTATTCCATGCCGCCGATGCCAGCGGGCGCCGAAGACGGCATTTTGAAAGGATTGTATAAATTCAAAGTGGGACCGGAGATTTCCCAACCTGGGAGCGCTGGCGTCTCGCCGGCACACCCGAAACTCGCCGGCGGGACGCCGGCGCTCCCAGGACTTAAGGCCCACATTTTCGGCAGCGGAACCATTATCAACTCGGCGCTCAAGGCGCAGGAAATCCTGGCGGAACGCTACGGCGTGTCCGCCGATGTCTGGAGCGCAACGAGCTACAAACTGCTCCGCACCGACGCGCTGCGCTGCAAACGTTGGAACATGCTGCATCCCACGGCGGCGCCGAAGAAATCATACGTCGAGACGTTGCTGGCGAAAGAGCCGGGGGTGTTCGTAGCGGTTTCAGATTACATGCGGCTTGTGCCCGACCAGATTGCGCCATGGGTGCCGGGTGGATTGATGACGCTGGGCACGGACGGTTTTGGCCGCAGCGACACCCGTGCCCGCCTGCGCCGCTTTTTTGAAGTGGATGCCGAGTCCATCGTCATCGCCACGCTCTATGCCTTGGCTGAGAAAGGGCTCGTCGAACGACAACTAGTCGAGAAAGCCATCAAAGAATTAGGCGTGAACTCGGAAAAGGTGCAGCCGCAGATTGTTTGAGCTTGTGCAACCCCGGAACAGGGCAGGGGATGTCAATAGGCCAGTCTCGCCGCCATTCATCGTAGCAGCCGACGTGAGTCGGCTCAAACTACTCCCGCCGGAATAATGAGCGGACTCATCCCGCATTGCGGGACTGCTACATACGGTTTCACCGAAGGGTGCTTCCTGCAATTGACCGTTTTGTTTCCATCTCAGCCCAATGCCAGCCAGCCAGAAAAATGACCGCGGGAACCGTATGCAACAGCAACCGATCCATGGTCATGGGCATCAGCGTGGTGAGATCCCAAGGTGTCACACTGTACGCCAGTGCGTAAATCATTAGCTGCATTACCAGCAAAATCCACATGGCCAGCACGTATGGCCGTGCCAACGCCCGCCATCCCAACAGCGCCAGCACCCCCGCCATGATCCATAACAGACCCCAAACCTGGAATTCTGCTATTTGCACCAGCATCGCCGGAATAATTTCCTTCAATCTTGGCAAATGGGTCACCAAAACCGATGACAATAATTTCGATCCGTAATCTTCGTGGGTGCGTGGCAGACCGCGGTTCCAGATCAACCAGGCTGCATCCATCGCCAGCAAACCCGCGAAAAAAACCACTGCTCCAACCCAGGCGCGCCGCCGACCGACCCAAAGTCCAAATCCCAGGAGCACCGCGCCATTCATCAACGCCAATATCGTCCCTTCGTTTTTCGTGAACGCAGCGAAGGCGCTGAACAGGATTGCCAGAATGAGATCCGGCCATTGTTGCTGGTCAATCCATCTGGCCACGTAAAGAATGCTGCCGGCATAAAACATCGCCAGCGGGAGGTCCGCGCATCCAACGCCTCCGTATCGGAACATCACCGGCAGCATGGCCAGGATGGCGCTCAAGCACGCTGCCGGCAGCCGCCGCAGTTTCCATCGCAGCCCCAGATAGACCATCGGCACAATCAGAACATCCAGAAAAACCGACACCAATTTCCCGGTCTGGTCATCAACTGTTCCCATCGCGGCATACGCGCCCGCCGTCAGAAACGGGACCATCAGCGGATAATCCAAATGGCTGTAGCTCAGGGTCAGATCATGGAAATAAGCCGGGGTCGGGCGCAGGGCTTCGTGAGTCAACACCTTTGCCTTGAATCCCCAAATGGCGAAAGCGTCCCACTCCACCAGCGGCGTGGAAAGGGCGCCCGCCGCGATCATCGCCAGTGCGGCTGCTGTTACGACCAACGGCACGACGATCCACACGTCACCTTTCTCCCAATCGGAGGCCAGGATATTTATCCGCGCCAGCCGATGTTTTTTTTTCATGACCAGCAAACTGGCCAGCGTCAGGACGCCGATAATGGCCAACACGCTCCGCGAGGGTGCGAACCCGATCAATGACGCCCAAAACAGCAGCAAACCCGTGGTTCCCGCGCCGACGGCTGGGCCAAGCCCAAACAATTGAACAATCGTCATCCGGCTTGAGTGATGGATGGCCGAGAGCAAGGTGTATCCTGTCAGCACAATCAGCAGCAGATACAAGCAACAGTCCAAGAGTGCCATCAGTTGCCTCCTGATTTGTCGGTCGGCATCCCAGCCCGATCATCACGAGGTGGAAGGATCTCCAACCGTAGCGTCTCTCCGCCGGTGTTGTCGTTGCCAAATGTAAATACGGAACGGATATCATGCGCTTGCAACCATTGCGGGCTGGGATTGAATTCGATCCGCATGATGTCCCGGCCGTTGTTGATGACTTGGTCAGCCGGGGCAGCATATATCCGCCTGGGATATAAAGCGTAACTTGCCCGAAAATAAGCGAAGCTCAGGGAATTTTCGACGACCGGGTTTGTCTTTGCGTATCCGGCAAGCTTCAACAGCACGTTGCCATTGACCGTCTGACCTGTAATCCGGTCGAGTTGCTCATACGGCATCAATGCCGCGCGGCTGGCCGGGGATTGCGTTGCGAAAGCACAAAGCCGGTGCAACTCCGATCCCGGCTGCAATTGCAACCAGCCCAGATGAATCAGCACCAACAGCACGACTCCCCATGCTGCGTACTGGAAACTTCTGCCACCAGCAGGAATAAACCGGTTCAAAATCGTATCAAGTTTGCCGTGATTCAGACAGGCCTGACCGCCCCGGCCCGGCCCATTTTGAGCAAGGCTATTCCGCCCCGGCGGCGAGTCAACCGGGAAAACCGCGTTCCGCCGCGTTTCAAGGACAGGAATCAATCGGGGCGGCATTGGTTGCCAGCCCCACGAGCTGACGTAACTTGAGCGGCAATGGCGCCCGGGTCCGGGTAATCAACGCCTGATGATCGAACAAAAGAATTGAATGGCCAATCAAGTCATTAGGCTCGTATTGATAAAAGGCCTGATAGATGCCCGCGTCTGGAACAATGAAACCTTGATATTCGCTGGCACTGAGGGCGACGAAACGGGATGGCGATTCACCTTCGCGCCGGGCGGGTGAATGGGGCAAGCCGCTGTACGGCGAGGGAAGATACTCGTAATCAATGCCGTAGTGGGCAGGATCCGCCGTTCCGAAATAACTCAGCCGGACGCGGGTGATGCCATGCTGAACCATGAAGCGTTTCAATTCCTTCAGGTCCTGCCCCCAATCCACATTTGAATCGCCCAGCCAATGATATCCGTTCCGGGGGCCCCCAATGAGTTCGTTGAAATAGGCGAGGTAATCAGGCCAGGTCAGGAGCGAGCCGACAATGGTCCAAGCGGCCAAAAAACCAACAACCAGGCGCATCCCAACACTCCGTCGCCAGGCGGCTCCGTAGTTGCCAAGCAGAACGAGCAAGAGAGGATAAACGGGCAGCAGATAGCGGAACCCATTTTGAATGGTGTTGAAAACGGAAAGATAGACGAACATCAAGACAAATGGCATGACCAGATACAGTTCGTCCGGACGCCATGGCATTCCCAGCTTGCGGCGGGCCACCACCAGCCCCGCGAGCAGGATGAGAATGGCGACGGGAATTTTGATGAGGCAAACGACAAGGAAATAATACCACCAGCCCGTGCTGGAATGCATGCCCATCAGGAAGAATGAATGGACTGACCGGGATTCAAGGTATTGGAAGAGCGCCCCTTGAAAGTACGGAGCGGCCGGCAGGATGAGCCATTTACCCGAAGGCAGCGCAAATCCGCCGAACTGCAACCCATATGCGGCCCAGACCAGAAGGAAACCCATGCCCAAGAGCGCCGGCCAGTGGTGCAATTCCCGCCAGAGGCTTCGCCCGGATTGCCAGTGGATCCGGCCGGTCGCGGCGCGATACGCAAAATCGGTGGCGAAGAAAAACGGGAGCAGGAGCAGAGCGGTATGTTTGCTCAACAGCATCAACCCCAAGGCCAAACCGGCGTACAACAGATTGGGTCGGTTGGGATTTTTCGCCAGGCTCCACAACCGCCTGGCGGTCAGCACGGCAAAACAACTCAACGTCAGGTCCGGCGTGATCAACGGCGCATGGGCCAGCAAGTTCGGACAAAAACAAAAAAACACAAGGGACACAAGCCCGCCCGCATCCCCGTAAAGTGTCTGCGACCAGCGGAAGACAATGAGGCCGAGTGCGATGGCGAATGGCAACAACGTGAACCGGCAGGCATTCAACAACGCATCATCCGGGCGCAAGGCGATGATTTTTTGGCCGCGCAAGGTTCCGTTCAGCTCGGTCCAGACATTTTTGGGACAGGAGACCGTTAACAACGGCAAGTCATGCCAGACGGTCCAAAAAACCGGATGCAGCAGACTGTCGAGAGGGTCCCAACGTTGGGTTCTGAGGAGGTAATTCCCGGCGCCCAGGTAATGGGTTTCATCATAGGTGGCGGATTTCTGCAGAACACTCGTGACACACAAGGTGACAAAGCTCAACAACAGGGCGAGAACCGACAGGCGAAGCCACTTTTTCCCTGCGGGAACTGCGGCTGGCGTTTGCGGCAATGATGATTGAGTTTCCATTTTACCGCGGTTCAAGCTGGAACCTGGCCGCCTGACCCGCTCATTTTAGGGACGCCTCCATGCCTCATCAAATGTTTTTCGGCTGTTTTGATGTCCTGGATGGTGCCGGTTTGGAACCATTGGCCGTGATGCGGCAGGCAGAAGAGGCGGTTTTGCTTGAGCGCTTCGTGCCAGAGAATTTTGACGGTGAATTTTCCGTCTGGAGCATTCAATAAAATGCGGGGATGCAGAATCCCGATGCCGGCGATGATGTAAGGCGCCTCCCGCTCGTTCCAATCAATGGTGTTGCCGCGTTTGATGAAAAGATGATCTTCGCCCTTGTCATGCCCGATGGCTTTGGCCTTGGATTGTGTAAGGAGCAGAAAATCCATTTTGGAGTCGTCCCAATAACGGGTCAGACGATCCAGCGCACTTTCCTGTTCATCCGTCCAGATGATGTCGCTGTTGATGGTGAAAACAGGCTCATTTCCCAGAAGTGGAAGCGCCTTTTTCAGTCCGCCGCCCGTTTCCAAAGGTTCGGTTTCCTCAGAAATTTTGATGGTCAGGTCATTGAAGGCAGACAGATAGGCGGTCAATTGGTCCTTGAGGTGCGAGACATTGATGATGACTTTCCTGATCCCGTATGCCCGCAGCTTGTCGAGGGCGTATTCAATCATCGGTTTGTCCGCGACCGGGATCAGTGGTTTGGGCATCCGGTCCGTCAACGGCTTCAGGCGCGTGCCGTATCCGGCGGCCAAAACCATGGCTGTTTTGATCTTACCTTGCATAAAGTGGTTGCCAGGATAAGTTCCCAGAATGTGACTGAACCCCTCTCCCGTCCTGCGGACACCCTCTCCCCGCCCGAGCGGGGAGAGGGATGGGGCGAGGGGCACCTGTTTTAATTATAAATATATTTTGCAATCGGTATAACGTTCCATCCATTGTTTCACGCTGGCCAGCATGGGATGGCGCAAAGCCCTTTGCAACAGGCGTTCCACGCGCGGCGAATGAAGTTTCTTATACTCATGCTTTCCCTCGTGCCGGCTTAACTTTTCAAAAATGGCCAGCACGCGGGTGTGCCGCAGCGCCGCCAGGATGGCCAGAGAAGTTTCAAAAGTTGTCCGGTCGAGGGCCGGGGACCGGGCCATGTAACGCGCTACCATCTTCTCCCTAAGCTCATCCGGAACATCGCGCCGGGCATCTTCCAGCAACGACACCAAGTCATACGTGATCGGGCCTTGATACGCATCCTGAAAATCCAGAAGCCCGGCCTGCCGGAAGCCCTCGCGTTCTGGAAGCAACATCAAATTGGCCACATGATAATCGCGTAACAGGAGCGAGGCGGGGACTTGGTGGGCGACAGGCAAGACTTCCCGCCAGACGGTTTTGAATTCCGCCTTGCCTGCTTCTGAAATCATGGGGGTGCGCCATTCCAAAAAAAGCCCGATGTCTTCCAGCATTTTTTCCGGATGATACGTCCGCAGGCCCTTTGGAATTGCTTGGGGATGCTGGTGCAGGGCAATCAAGACATCGGTGGCCAGCGTATAAAGCTTTTCCGGTTCGCATGGGTTATCCAGCAGGCGGGTAAAGGTTGCATCACCAAAATCTTCGAGCAACAGCAGGCCTTTTTTCTCATTCCAGGCAAGGATGGCTGGCACGCTGAAACCGAGCTGATGGAGATGCTGGCTGATCTGGATGAAAGGGGCCACGCTCTCCAGGATCGATGAGGCATCCATCAGAACCGCGCTTTGTTTATCCTTTTGCAGGCGGAAATATTTTCGGGCGGAGGCATCGCCGGTGAGGGGTTCACAGGCCGCGTTGCTCCAGACGGTGGAGTTGAGAAATTCGCGCGCGCGGTTGTTGAGAATTTTGCCCACGGATGGAAACCATTTAACATGGATGAGTCGTCGGCGCGATGAAAAACCAGGTCCCGGCGCCCGCGGAAACCGGCGTCTCGCTGGGGGAGCAACTATTTCGCAGAATCAAAAGCTGAAACTGGCCTTGAGGTAGGCACAACCCGGTTGCTGCAATTCCGCTGTGTTTTTCGCGATGCCAGATTCAAACTGACAAACTTGTCCGTATCCGGCTGTAACATCCATCCACTTGCCCATCCGCCCGTCCGCGTATAATTTTTTGTGAACCAACTGAAACCAATCGCGCTGATTGGAATCGTTCTGTTTTTCGAGACGGAAATCGGCGGTGTTTTGATTGTCGGGTTTCAACACCGCTGCCGGGTACTGGAGACGGGGAGCGGAAGCGCAAGGAAAGGAACTGGTTGTCAAATCAATGCGGGCCACTACGGGCGTCCGCGCCGGTGATTGATTGTGACTGACCGTCGCCGGAGTCACCGCCGATCCCAGCCCAAATACCAAAGTCGCGGTTAGAGCCAGGAGGAGAGTGAGAAAACGGCGGAAACTCTTTGATCCAGACGGGAGGAGCAACAGGTTGGAAGCTTCGGTTTTCGGCACGGCCGATTCCAAGCATCGTGCATACCAACTCAGAAAATGCCTGATAATTGGGAAGTTTTTGAAGGTTTTACGTTCGTTTTTATGTCCCAAAAACAAACTGTATCGGCGACGCACAGATACACGACTGTGGGGCGCAACTTGACCCCGCCGCCGGGGAACGCCGGCTTCAGCCGGCAGAGGCTCCCTTTCTGCCATGCTGCCGCGTGAACGCGGCGTTCCTTTTCGAGACTTTTGTCCTGGTTGGCGGTGGTGCGAAGTTGCGCCCACGACCGTGTCGCCTTTGCGTTTCACCTTGCCAACGGGTCAGACGCAAGGTTTAATGCGCAACCGTGGTCGGCTGGGTAGCTCAGTTGGTAGAGCAGAGGACTGAAAAACCAAAAAGAAAATTTCTGGCTCATTTCCGCGTTTGCTCACCTTATCAAACCCTTGGGAAATATAGGTTTTAATTTCTCACGTTTTCCGGTCTTCGCTCGTTTTGCTTCCAAAAATTGCGTGAGGGATACAAAACAGGGATACAATGGCGTCTCGTCAGGTGCTAATTGCATAGGAATGTGGTGGTTTTCTTCCGGATTAACTGCCCATTCCGAAAATCCATCAATCCGAATAATCAACAATCTAATCACACACGACCCGATTTTCCGCTTTCGTGAAAACAGCCATTTGCCAAGACCACCGCTCTACCTGTCCGCGTTTTTTGAAGTAGCGCGGCGGGACTACTACGACAGCTTGCAGGAGATCAACGAGCGGAGATGATAACCGAATTAGAGGAGGCGACGGGCGAACTTTCCGGCGACATAATAGGCATCGGTCACGACGGTGACCGGTTCGGGCCAAGATAAACCCGCATGTTATCGGGAACAACTCCGCCGGTTTGGCGTCCTTGCCCAAGCCAACCGATCCTGAGGTCCTGATTTTCTTCCGGAATTCCGCCCCTTGCCTGACGCAATCCACCCCTTAAATGCCCCACTATGTCCCTGCTTTGTTTCGTTTAAATTCATTTTATGTCAATCTTGTTCATGTCAAGCAACTTGCACATCTGGCGAAATGATCTGTCCCCGAAGCAGTCAAACAATTGTGCTGGAACGAACACTGCTGGAACGGACACAAATCCGGCTGGTCTAATTTGGGAACAAAACTGCTTGCCTGCCCCCGGGGTTTTGATAGCGTCGCCTTATCCAGCCTGTGAATAACATGTGAACAGCTTGTGAACATTATTTTCCATAGCAGCAAAAGCGGCATAAGAACTGCGGTAAATTCGCGTTTAAGTTTGATATTGTCCTAAAATATGCATGAGCATGAGGTGTTATAACCTGAATCGTTCGTCATTTTGGCGGCGTGGCTGTGGGGTTTTCTTTATCTTTTTTCTGCTGGTTTGGGTTCGGGAGGCTGCGGCACAAAATTATTTGCTGCGCTATGGCAATACGGCTGCCGGCGCGGTGACATTTACCGGCAACACGCTGGGCCTGGCCAAGCAGACCGGGCAGAACCAGCCCGGCATATACGACAGCATTGGCACGTTCATCACCTTGAACACCAATTCGCAGGTGGGGACTTATCCGCGGGGAACGACCCTGAATTGGACAAATAATTCCTCGGCGGCGGTGCTGCGGATTCCGACGAACAGCACGATTCTTTACGCGGAATTAATTTGGGGCGGTTCGGCGCAAATCGCCGCATCAATCACTGCGGCGGGCAATGTATTGAACTATGTGAACATGCCGGTGCAATTCATTTTGCCGAACGGTTCAACGAACAGTGTCACGCCCGACCCTGCCACGGCGAGTTTTGTAACCAACGGTACGTCGGCGATTTTTTATGTGCGCTCGGCAAATGTGACCGCGCTGGTGCAAGCCGCCGGGGCAGGAACTTATTCGGCGGCCGGGGTGCCGGGCACGGTGCTCGCCACCGAGGATAATAACAACACCACTGGTTGGACGCTGGCGGTGGTTTATGGCAACTCCTCGTTGCACCAGCGGAACCTTTCGCTTTTCGTCGGCAGCTCGATTGCCATAGCCGGCGGAGCTACTCCCAATCCTGCCGCCGTCGTCGGATTTTGCTCGCCGCCCACGGGAACGGTCAATGCGCGCTTGTTCGTCACCGCGATGGAAGGCGACCCCAGCAAAACCGGCGATCAAATGTTGTTCGGTCCAACGACCAATTCTTTGCAGGCGCTTTCCGGCACCAACAATATAATTAATAATTTTTTCGCCAGCCAGATCAATGGCGACAACGGCTTGCTGGACACCTCGGGAACTTTTGGTTTCAGCAATTCAGTTCCGCCAACGGTTGCATATAGTGCGCGGCAAGGTTGGGACATCACCAGTGTGGACGCCTCTTCCGGTTTGACCAACGGCATCACGAGCGCTTACGCGCAAAACATCACGGTGGGCGACGGCTACACTGTCTCCGCACTCGCGCTCCAGATTGATGTCGGGTCGCCCGTGCTGGCCACCACGCAAACCGTGGACAAGGCCAGCACTTTCGTTGGCGACACTTTGACCTATACCGTTACCGTCACCAATTCGGGAAATGCCGATGCGGTGAATCTTGTTTTCACCGACCCGTTGCCCTTCGGCACGAGTTTCATCACCAATTCATTTACGACCAACGGCGTGACTGTGGCGGGGGCGAATCCGGTGAACGGCGTGTTCATTCCCATCATCAAACAAAATGCCAATCTGACGATCACTTATCAGGTTCTGGTTGATCAAATCCCCTCCTCGGCCCAGTTTATCACGGCTGCCACGCTCAATTTTCAGTATGCCGGAGCTTGTGCCCAAAGCCCGATCATCAACGGGACGCTGGTGAACGCCAACGTACAAACTCTTGCTCCACTTTTGAACGTCAACAAGGTGGCGAGCCTGACCAATATGGTTCCGGGTGCGGTATTGACTTACACGATCAATGTCCCGAACGTCGGAACGACGAACACCACCGATACGACTTTGATTGACCCAATACCTGCGGGCGTAACCTATGTCACCAACACGACGACGTTGAATGGAGTGGGTGTTCCCGACATCGGCGGGACGAACATGCCTTATACGGTCGCAACGGAAATTAACGGGCCGGGCAGCCCGGCTGGTGTCATCAATACGGGCGCTACGGCGGTCGTCACCTTTCAGGTCAAAATTTCCACAAATCCCCCGCCACAAATCAACAACGTCGCAACGGTTTATGTGAACGGCTCCGACCCGACGACCAGTCAAAATGGCGACGCAAATATCCCGCCGGTTAATTCTGATCTCGCTGTCGGAATTGTCGGGAGCCCAAACCCCGTCGCTGCCGGAGCGCCCATCAGTTACACCGTAAACGTTACCAACAAAGGGCCAAACTCCGTCAGCACCGTCACGAATTTCATCACATTCTCATTGCCGTTGTCGGCTTCCGTTTTGTCGCCGGTTTATACTCCGAGCATCGGCACCTACAACCCGCTCACCGGCGTCTGGTCGGGCATCAGTCTTCCATCCAACGGCGTGGTGACCTTGACCATTTCCGGCCTGGTTTCACCGAACACCGTCGCGAGCAACATCCTTTCATCCGTCACCGTCACGCCGCCTCCGGGAGTCGCCGACACCGTTACCAACAACAACTCGGCGACGGCTTCAAATTCTGTTGTGCAATCAGCGGATTTGGCCATGACCATCAGCGACGGCGTAACCAATGTGCATCAGGGCGACACCCTCACCTACACCATCACGGCAATTAATCTTGGACCGAGCACACTCACGAGTATCACCGTCAGCAATTCCATTTCGGCTTTCCTGACCAATTTCACTTTTGCGCCGAGCGAGGGATATTACAATCCAGCCAACGGAGTTTGGAACGGTTTGAACTTGTCTGCGGGCGACAGCGCGATCCTGACGCTGCAAGCGACTGTTTTGAACAATGTGACCGGTTTGTTCACCAATTTCACCACCGGCTCCGTTCCGTCGGGTGTCACAGATCCGGTGCTGACGAACAACACCGCCTCGGATGTGGACGTCGCCCTTGCGACTCCGGACGTGGCCATTTTCAAGATCGGGCCGGCCAATGTCTATGCAGGAACGAATTACACCTACACAATCTCAGTCACAAATTTTGGATTTGCGACAGCGAGCAACGTCATCCCCAGCGACGTTTTGCCTACGAACGTGACCTTCGTGAGCGCGAGTGGCGGTGGGACAAATAATGCCGGCGTGGTTAATTGGGCGTTGGTCAGCCTGGCGGCCGGCGTGGGAACCAATCTGACTTTGACGGTCACTGCGCCAGTCGGCGGCAATGTCACAAACGTTGCCACCGTCGCGTCGAGCACACCTGACTCCAACTTCGGCAACAATACCAGTTCGCAGGTTGGGACAACCGTGACGCCGGTGGCGGATATGGCGGTGGGCAAGAGTGGACCGGTCTCGGTCGTCGCCACGAGCAATTTAACCTACACCATTTCAGTCACCAATCTCGGCCCGTCAGCGGCCAGCGGAGTCGTGGTTGCGGATGTCCTGCCGACCACCGGGACCTTTGTCAGCGCCTCGGGCGGCGGTGTCACCAATGCCGGCGCGGTCGGTTGGTCTTTGGGCACGTTGAGTGCAGGGCAGGTGAGCAACCTGACCGTGATCGTCAAGGCTCCGGCCAGCGGCTTTCTCACCAACGTCGCCGGCGTGAGTACGACAACGCTTGACACCAATTCGGTCAACAACACCAGCCCGCCCGTAATTTCCAGGGTAACAACCCTGGCGCTGTCAGCGGATGTTGGCGTGATCAAAGCCGGGCCGGCCAATGTTTTTGCGGGGACGAATTACAGTTACACGATCACGGTGACGAACTCCGGACCTTCGACGGCGAGCAATGTCGTGGCCAGCGACGTGTTGCCGACGAACGTCGTCTTCGTAAGCGCGAGCGGCGGTGGGATAACCAATGCCGGAGTTGCAAGTTGGGCTTTGGGAACTCTGGCCAGCGGCAAGGCGACAAACGTGACGATAATGGTGACAGCCCCGGCGAGCGGAGTTGTGACGAACAGCGCAACCGTGACTTCAATCACAGCCGATCCAAATTCGGGCAATAACACCAGTTCTCCCGTCATCACGACGGTGACGGCAGTGGCGGATGTGGGCATCGGCAAATCGGCCCCAGCCGTGGTGAGCGCGACGAGCAACCTGGTTTACACGATATCGGTGACGAACTTTGGACCGTCGAGTGCCAGCGGTGTGGTGGTGACAGACACGCTGCCGGCGGGAGTGACGTTTGTGAGTGCGACTGGCGGTGGCGTCAACAACAGCGGCGTGGTGAGCTGGAGTCTGGGCGCGCTGACCAGCGGCCAGGTGAGCAACGTGACGGTGACGGTGACGGCGCCGGCTTCCGGCTCGTTGACCAACGTGGCGATGGTGAGCACGCCGACGGGTGATCCGAACCCGACGAACAACGTGACACCGCCGGTCATCACGACGGTGACGGCAGTGGCGGACGTGGGACTGGGCAAGACAGGCCCGGCCAGCGTGCTGGCCAGCAGCAACCTGGTTTACACGATATCGGTGACGAACTTCGGTCCCTCCAGCGCCAGCAGCGTAACTGTGACCGACACCCTGCCGGCCAATGTGACGTTTGTGAGCGCGACGGGCGGTGGCATGAACAACA
>Ga0224557_1000491_pt1 | contig 44220 bp, 36 predicted proteins | sample 714S31014metaG_FD_180677 | JGI IMG/M metagenome (GOLD analysis project Ga0224557, IMG submission 180677) | Peat soil microbial communities from Stordalen Mire, Sweden - 717 S3 10-14 | ecosystem: Environmental > Terrestrial > Soil > Wetlands > Peat | place: Sweden: Norrbotten County, Stordalen...
CTGTGGCCAGGGATGGCACAAGCCGGAGCACACGCTGGCAGGCAATCCAGTCGATGTTCGTCGATGATCCGCGCTCATCTGTTGAGCTGGCGGCCGGTCTGGTTGACGACAGCGTCGAGTCGATCGTCATGTCCGTCAAGGAGCAGCAGCATTCACTGCTGTCTGCCTGGCAAGGCGATGATCCGGGAACCGAGGAACTGCGCACGACACTCCGGCAGTACCGCACATTCTGGAACCGTCTGGAGGATTTCTCCCGTGAAACCTGATCACCCCCGCTCGCCGCTGCGTCGCTGAGCACGTGGCCAGCTCAGATGCCAGCATGGTGCCAAGATACCGGGCACCAGGCGCTGCGCCTGTGAGCTTGGCCCGGTGTCCGGCCTGCTGGCCGTCAGGGCTGCAGCTAATGGCGATCAAGCCTGAGAAGGCACCCGCGGCGGCACCGGCCAAAGCCAGTGCCGGCCAGTCATCAACGCGGAGATCGGAACTCGATCTCACCAGGCGGAACGTGGACCGGTCTGGCGCCAGGCGCCCAGTACGGCCTGGCGTTCTTGTGGACCGCCCTGCTGACATCGCCGTTGATGGCCGGGGTCCGGGAGATCTGTGACCGCACCGCCCTGACGACCGGAACAGGTCTCGGCGAGCTGGCCGTGCGGCACTTCCAGCGGGCCGGGCGGGTGATCCTTGCTGTGCTCCTGGGCGCCCTCATCGTGGCCAACGGCCTCAACATCGCTGCCGACCTGGTCGCCATCGGCTCCGGCATGCAGCTCCTGCACGCCGAGCCGACCTGGCTGTGGGCGCTGGTGGCGGGCACCCTCATCGCCGCCCTGCTGGTCCTGGGCTCCTTCACCCGCATCGCGTTTTGTGTTCAAGCTGCTGTGCGCAGCGCTCTTGTCCTATCTCGCCGTGGCAGTCCTGGTCACCCATCAGTGGGCAGTGTCCTCAGCCACACGCTCATCCCCCATATCGAGCTGAACAAGGCCTACCTGGTGCTCCTGGTCGCTGTGCTAGGCACGACCATCTCGCCGTAACTGTTCTTCTGGCAGAGCGCCCACCGCCGGGGATGCAGGCGGATCCGCCACGGAACCCGGATCCACCACAATCTTTTCCCGGGCCGCCGCACCACGGGCCCGGCAGGTGCTGCCCCGTCACACGGGGACCGCGGGTCCCGGCCGGCGGCCCCCGGGGGCAGAGCCGCCGTCGCGCTGCCCCTTGTCATCACCGCTCCCGCGGCATCAGGATCCCCACGAGGGAAGGGCAGCTCCTTGCGGCACAGCCGCACCTGCGGACCGGTAGGGCCGGCCGCGACCGCCCCGATGGTCCGCAGGGTTCAGGGAAACGCAGCGTAACGTGCGGGCACAGGCCTCAGCCATTGCAATTTCTGGTCATCGAGGTCGCGCTGGCCGGGCCGCGTCGGGACCGTGTTGTGGTCAGCATTGGTGGTCAGATTCAGGCCTTGTCATGGCTTTGCCTTCGTCCTGATATCGCGTCGGAATTCCGGGCTGGATTCCGCAAACCTTGCCCGGCCGGGAGCCGTGCGTACGATAGGCGGGGCGGGACCAGGGGAGACCGCGCAATGTAGCGAGGAGAAGGCGATGCCGCCAGCGCGAGCACGGCGGATTACCGGCAAGTCGTCGGATGTTGCCAAACTCGTCAGGCTGCATCACCGGCGGCGCGGGTGGGCCTGGGTGGCGACAGGCAGCGTGATTGGCCTCGTGGTGTACGTGGGAATCGACGTAAACCTGTTCGATAATCTTACGGGGACAGCGGAAATCCTCGGCATTATCCCGGTCTTCGTGCTGCTCGCCCTGGTTCTGGCCGGGCTCGTTGTGGTCATCGTCGATACATCACGCATTCACCGCGCCGACGCGGCCGTCCGGGTGAGTGCGAAGCGCAGCGTTTCGCATCACCCGCTGTACGCTCACGCGCATCGCTATCCGCCGCGCCACCATGGCAGCTGGGTGTTCGCCATCGTCATGCTCGTCGCGATGACTGGTATCGCCGTGTTTATCCTGCCCGCCGAAGTGAACTCGTGGGCTTACGTGGTCGGCGCGGAAAACCAGGACACCTTCAACCCGGTGTCGTATGGTCAGGCCTGCACCAACCTGCCCCGTGGCAACAGCTGCCATACGGTGACCGAAGGGTACCTGGCCAAAAGCGGCGCGGATGTCACCTGGACCAGCCAGGTGCCACTCGGCCAGTCGTTCCGTGTCCACGACCCGATCTGGGCCTGGGGCGGCGGGCGGAATCTCACCAGTGGCGACGGCTCGGCGATCCCGACGATCATCGCGGGCCTGTTCTTCGACGGGGTAACGGTCCTGCTGCTGTACGTCCTCATCGTGATAGGGCGCGGCACGCCGTCGAGGCGAAGCCAGCGGATGTCCGTGCCCGCTGGCGCAGCTCCGGGCGGAGTCGGCCGACCACATCATCCCGATTCCGGTCCGCACGGAAGCGGCTCTCGCCCCCATGCACGCCGCGGGCGAGGCCAGCGCTGACGATCGCGCCAAAGGGTGCGGCCGGCACCCGGACGCCGGGAAACCGGGTGATATCCGCACGATGGCGATGTCCGGCCCGGACACCGTGGAGCGCGACGACGCGGTCCCTAGAGGGCCGAATCCGGATGCCGCTGGGGTCCGCCCTGGTGGTCAGACGTCGTGGCTCCAGGGGGCGACGCCGCAGATACCCGCCGCTGCCGTACTGACCTGCGCCGGACACGCAGGTAAGCACGACTGTCTGAGACATCGTGCGGCTCGCGCATGCGCCTGTGGGTGAGGAAGAACGGGATGCCCACCGCCAGCGCCGCGATGGCCAGCCCGATCACGAGGCTGCCCCATGCCCAGCCGCCCATAAACGCCTCCTGAGATGTCTTTGCCGGTCAGGACGCACCTACTTCCAGTTCAGCGGGAGATTAATCGGCCGGCTCGGGAATTAGGCCACCGCGCGGCCCTGTAGAAGATGTCCCGCCGGTAAGAACCGGCAAAGGTCCCGGCCAGTCGGGGACGAAAGCACGTATTGCTGGCCGCCTGATCGTTGCATGCTGGAGGTAACGCGCCGTCCCGGAGTAATGGTGAGGAAGCTGTCATGAAGGTGCCTGTGCGTGAGCGTGGCCGGATACCGCGGCAAGCCGATGACTACACCCGTGCGGCCGCGGCTGAGCGGATGGAGTTCGTCCGCGAGGTCGCCGGCGCCCGGCCCGAGCACATGGGCCGGTTTTCCATGGACCCGGCGGTGTTCGCCGGCAACGTCGAGAACTTCGTGGGCGTCGCGCAGGTGCCGATCGGGATCGCTGGCCCGCTGCTGGTCGACGGCGAGCACGCGCGGGGCGAGTTCTACGTGCCCATGGCGACGACCGAGGGAACCCTGGTCGCCAGCTACAACCGTGGCATGAAGCTGCTGCACCGGGCGGGTGGTGTGAAGGTCACCGTGATGGATGACCGCATGCAGCGCGCGCCTGCGTTCGGTTTCGGCAGCGCCAGGGAAGCCAGGGCGTTCGGGCAATGGGTGACAGCGAACTTCGACGCCATCAGGGCCGAGGCTGAGGCGACGACCCGCATCGGCCACCTGTGTGACATTGAGCAGTTCTCGGCGAGCAGGTACGTGTTTCTCCGGTTCAATTTCACCACCGGGGACGCCGCCGGGCAGAACCTGTCAGGCAAAGCCACCTCGCAGGCATGCCACTGGATCCGAGCGCACTACCCGGGCATCCGGCATTTCTGCCTCGAGTCCAACTTGGCCACCGACAAGAAGAGCTCGCAGGTCAACATCCTGGCGACCCGCGGCAAGCGCATCACCGCGGAGGCGACCATTCCGCCGGAGCTCATCCGCGAGCTGATGCATACCACCCCGGAGCAGATGTTCGCGGCCCGGCAGGTCTCGAATCTCGGCGGCCTGATGGCGGGGGTCAACAACAACGGCAATCACTCGGCCAACGGAATTGCTGCCCTGTTCGTCGCGACCGGCCAGGACATTGCCAACGTGGCCGAGTCGTCGGCCGCGCTTGTGCATACCGAACTGGTCCCCGGTGGCGGCTACTACTACTCGATCACGATCCCGGCCCTGATCGTGGCCACCTACGGCGGCGGGACAGGGCTGCCGACCCAGCGCGACTGCCTCGAACTGCTCGGTTGCTATGGCGCCGGCCAGGTGCGCAAGTTCGCCGAGATCGTCGCCGCGACCGTGCTGTGCGGCGAGATCTCCCTGGGTTCGGCGGTGGTCGCGGAGGAATGGGTCGACGCGCACGAAAGGCTCGGCCGGAACCGGCCTTAGCTAGTCCGCGGTGTGGCCGAGAAAACCGCGCATCGCTACCCACACGGCCGGATGGTTGAGCAGGCTGAAATGGTGGATTCCGCCGAGCCTGCGGCCCGAATCCGCGGCGAACGGGATGCGCTGGCGCCGACCGCGCCGGCCGTGCGCGCTGGTCGGCGGGACGAGCAGGTCGCCGACCACGGCTCCGACCGGGCTACCAGGATCGTCCGTGATCGTGCCGCTGATCGCGTAGTGATTCGCCCCGGCGAGCAGCGGAGCGTCGTGCCGATGATCGCGCAGGCAGCGGTCCTGATCACAACCCGCCCAGTCGTCCGGGAGCAGGTAGCCGTACCGCAGATCCTTGATGCCAGCACTCGATCCGTTGACCAGGGTCACGAACGGCTTTGTTTCTGCCACCTGGCCCAGCGCCCAGCCTGCGAACCCGGCCGCGCGGGCCAGCGGGGCACCAAGATGGGGTGAACCTAGGTAGAAGACGTGGCGGACTTGCCGCGCCCACGCCATCGATGACTGCTGGCCGTAGTGACACGCGCTGCGAATGACCAGGCCGCCCATGGAGTGGCCGATCAGCAGAACCTCTTCCACCTGCGCTGGCCACGCAGCCGTCAGGCGGTCGAGCAGGCCAGCCAGATCCTGGCCGTTATCAGACACGTGCCGGCCTGTGCTGTAGCGGATGTAGACGGGCGAGTACCCGAGTTCCGCCCGGAGCCGCTCACCGTAGGACGTACTTCCATCGCTGCGCGGGTCCCACGAGTTCTCCGTCTCGGCCAGCCCATGAACGAACACCGCTAGCCTGGGCGTGGCCAGCGGGAACGCGGCCGTAAGGGGCCGGGCCGCCGGGTCGACATCGTAGCCGCCCGCGCGTACCGCCATGCGGATAGCCAGCGGGTCCACGTCGGGCCGGAGCCGGTCCCCGGCTATCGCGTTGAGGGCCGAGAGCGCCAGGTTGCCTTTCGGCGTGGAGCTGACCGGCTGCCCGCCGGCGCTAAGCGGCGACAGCACCTCACCGAACATCGCTCCGGCCGCTGAACCGGCGCTCCTGATCGCTAGGTAGACGCTCCGGCTGACATGGTCGTGGATGAGCCGGGCCGGGGCGCCCGCGTGGCGGACCGGGCCGAACGCACGGCCCGCGATGGCCTGGTGCACCTGCTCGATCCGCGATACGGCTCCGGCAAAGGCGTGGCCGCCGAGCCTGCTGGCCGCCCGCAGCTCCGCTGGCGTCATCAAGGTACCTCCGAAGCGGCGACGCCTACTTGCTACCACAGTATAAGCCGAACGGCCGTCGGTTTACCCGACCCGCTGCGGCTGATCGCGGTGCTCGGCGGCCGCCACGAGCTCGGCGACGCCGTCCTCGATACCGCGAGCCAGCACCTCGATGTCGGGCGTCGTGGCGTAGTCCCCGGTGATGCCGAACGTCACGTTGCCGCAGTAGGTGAAGATGGAGATTCCGGTGCGCAGCGTGGTGGCAATCGGTACGTACGGAATGATTTCCACCAGCCGGCGACCGAGCGCGTACAGCGGCTGGCGTGGCCCCGGCACGTTGGTGGTGACCGTCACGATCTCTCGCTGCGGCAGGCTGAAGGCGAGCCGGACGAACATCGACGCCAGCGGGAACGCGGTGTAGCGGCCCAGCGAGATCATCGCCGCCCCGGCCTTCGCCTCCTTGCTCGCCTTCAGGGCCGACATCTGGGCCGTGACCGCAGCCAGCCGTTCCAGCGGGTCGGCAATATGGACGGGGAGATCGGCCACGATGGCCGACACCCGGTTCTCATAGATGCTCTCCTCGCCCGGTTCCCTGGTGGAGACGGGAACCAGCGACGGAACCATCGACGGTCCGGGCTCCTCGCCCCGGGCGAGCAGGAGGGCACGGAAACCGCTGCTGATCGCGGTCAGCACCACGTCGTTGACGGTGCCCCCGAGCTCCCGCTTGATCATCTTGACATCGTCGAGGGAAGCCCGGGCCCAGGTGTACCTGCGCTGGCGTCCGATCGGACCGGTCAGGGAGGACGCAGTGGCCGGCCACGCAGACCGGGCCATCGCGGTCACGCCCCGCCACACGTCGGCGGCCTGCCGGACGGTGCGCCCCGGGCTGCCCAGGGCGCTGCACAGCGCGCGGCTCTCCCGCAGCGGAATCAGGGCGGTGTCCACGGCCGCGCCAGCGGCGAGCGCGAGGTCAGACGGCCCGGCCAGCACCGTCCGGTGATCGGCGGCAGGCGGCGAAGGTTCGGCAGAGGCATCGAAGATCACGCGGTAGAGGTCGGTGCCAGACACGCCGTCGACCAGGCAATGGTGCACCTTGGAAATCAGCGCCCAGCGGCCCTGGTCAAGCCCTTCGACCAGCCAGTATTCCCACAGCGGGTAATCGCGGTCGAGCCGCTGGGTCATCACCCGGGCCATCAGAGCGCTGAGCTGGGAGTCCCCGCCGGGGGCCGGCAGGGCCGTCTGCCTGACGTGGTAGCGGAGATCGAAATCCGGGTCGTCGACCCAGGCCGGCGGCCCGAGCCGGAACGGTGTCATGCGAAGCTTTTTGCGGTAGAAGGGCACCAGCGGCAGGCGCCCCGCGATGGCCGCGAGGAACTCCTCGTAGGACGGCGCCGGACCCTCGAACACCGCTATCGAAGCGATCGCGAACGAAGCGTGACGGTCCTGGTCCTCCGCGTCGATAAAGGAGGCGTCCAGCGAGTTCAACCGGTCCATGGCCCGCATCCCCTCGTCGATCTTGTCGATCCGCCATCGCGTACCGGTGAAGACCATTTCCAGATCTTTACCGTAGGCGGCGTGGCCCTGGCCCGACATTGCCGATAGTCCGTACGTGGCGGGACCTTCGGCTCGGCCGAGATGCTCAGCGTCCAAGCGTGCCGTGATCATCGAGGTCGTTCAGTACCGCGGGCAGGCCGACGTTGAGCATTTTCCTGCGGACGTGGCCGAGCAGCGCGGCCATGAAGGCGCCCCCAATGCCGGTGAATCCGGTGTGCTGGTAGCTGAAGCGGGTGCCGTCCGGGCTGGGTTCGAGCTGGTAGGTGACCTCGGTGGTGTCGCCGCCGTCGTCGCCGGTCCAGGAGTAGCGCAGCAGCGATGGCTCGTTGACCTCGAGCACTTCGCAGTTGACGATGCCGTTCCAGCCGGGCTTGGGCTTGGCGATAAGCCGGAATCTTGTGCCCACCGCCGGGGTGAATCCCTCCGGCCGGCCGCCGGCGCCGGTCGCGGTCCACAGCGGGATAAGCGCCGGGTCGGTCACGGCCCGCCAGACCTTCGCCGGGGGATGCGGGTAGTCGCGCACGATACGGATCTCACTCACGGGAACTCCTCAGGCTCAACGGGCACGAGAACAGATAAATTCTGTTGGTATAAACTTATAGTAGCAGTAAAAATATAGCAACTGGAGTATGCTGGCGGGATGAGCACCCGAACGGTGGACTGGACGGTGCCGCCCGTTCCGGGGACCGAGGCGCCGGAGGCCGGAGGGCTGCGCGAGCGCAAGAAACGCCTGATGCGCCAGCAGCTGTCCGACACGGCGACAGAGATGTTCATGGCGCGCGGCTTCGGCGCCGTCCGCGTGGCGGAGGTCGCCGAGGCATGCGGGGTGTCGGAGAAGACGGTCTTCAACTACTTCCCCACCAAGGAGTCGCTGATCCTGGACCGCCTGGACGCCACCGTGGCCTCGCTGCGGACCGGGCTGGCCGACCCCGCGGTCAGCCCGGCCGAGGCGGCGCTGCGAATCCTGGACACCGAACTCGGCGCCATGACGTCCTGGCTCGCGGCCCAGGACGACCTGGACCGGGCCGCCGCCGCGATCCGGCGCTTCGGCGCCTTGATCCAGGACACGCCTTCACTGCGGGCCTACCAGAGCGACATGATGGATCAGTTCACCGCGGTCGCCGCGGCGATCCTGGCCAGCCGGGCCGGGATAAGCGGCGATGACCCGGAGCCCCAGATCGCCGCCACCGCCCTGCTCGGCCTGTGGCGCATCCAGTTCCAGGCCCTGTCCAGATACCTGGACGGTACCCGCACACCCGCACAGGTCCACAGGTGCGTGACCGCCGACGTCCACCGCGCCGCCCGCCTCATCGACACCGGGCTAAGCTCGTTCGCGGCCTTCGCGCCCATCACGAAGGTGCGATGAGCCGCCGCGCGGGGAGCGGCTGCCGGGGCAGCGTGCTGCGCTCGGCCGAGGCTGCCAGCAGGGCCAGGTAATGCTCTCGCGGCACGGGTTCGGCGCCCAGCGAGCGCAGGAAGGGACTGTCCCACTGGGCGTCGATCAGCGTGCCGCCCGCGGCCGCGAATCGTGCCGCCATATCCGCGACCGCAATCCGCGCCGCGTTGGGGCGCCGGCTGAACATCGAATCCCCGCTGAGCACGACGCCGACCCCGATGCCGAGGGCGCCTCCGGCCAGCTCGTCGTCGTGCCACACCTCGATGCTGTGCGCCCAGCCTTCCTCGTGCAACGTGACCATGCTTGCCAGCAGCGCGTCGGTGAACCAGCGCGGCTCACGCCCGGCCCGGCATTCCTGGGCCACCCGCCGGAACGCGGCGTTCGCGGTGGTCCGTTCCCGGCCGTTCCGCAGCTGCTTCCTGACGTTGCGGCCGAGGTGAACGTGCCCTACGCTGATCACCGGCCTGGGGTCAGGCGACCACCACGCCACGGCGTACGGATCGCCGGGTGCGCTGCCGACGAGGCCGATCACGCCGTCAGACACCTGATCCTCATACCGGAACTCGTTGATGTCGCGGGCGTATTCATCCGGTGCGGGAAACGGGAAGATCCCGTTTCTATACGCGCCGAGGACGCTGTCCGGGCTCAGGTCCGCGCCGAAGGCGACGGGTGAGTCCCTGGCGTCCGGCGCGATCGTGAAGGAGTCCCAGTCCGGGTAGCGGCTAACCGGCACGGCGAGCCGTCCGGCGGCAGATCGAGCTCAACAGGCTCAACGGGGCACCGTCCCGCCGGGACTTTTCAGGTACCCCTGCGCCATCAACGCGCCGATATGAAGATCGAGGAGTTTCTCGTCGACCGGGGGGAAAACGATGCCGCTGCCGTTCAGCGCCTGCTCCGCATGTGACCGGGTGTAGGCAGGGAAAATGTGCTCGAGGTACATCTCCGCCACGGTGAGCTCGGATCCCGGGACCAGGTCGACGAAGAGCGGGACGAACGGGGTCATCGGGTGGCCGGGGTACCGGGCGGCGTGTCCGAGCAGCGCGTCGACCCATTCGTGGTAGGGAACCGTGGTGATGGCATATCCATGGTGACGAAGCCGTTCGACCAGGGACGCCAGGAGCGCATACTCCGGGCTGGCCAGATGGTACGTACCGCCCGCCGCCTCGGCGGTGGCGGAAATACACCGTATGGCGGCCGCGCATATATCGGCGGGCACGAAGTCGAGCGGCAGGTCGATGTCCGGTGCGAGGCCGGTATCGGTGATGAGCCTTATCAGCGCGCACATCTCGGCCGCCGTGTTCCACACCCCGGTGCGGTGATCCCCGACAATGTCAAGCGGGCGGTAGATGGCCACCGGCAAGCCCGCCCGGGCGGCGTTCCTGAGCAGCTCCTCGGCCACGAACTTGGTCTCTATATAGCCCATGCCTAGGTGCCGGGCATACGCGAGGGGCGTGTCCTCGGTTACCTCGCGCACGCCCATGGCGCCGAAACCGGCGAGCACGGTGGTGGTGGAAACGTAATGCAGAGGTATACCGCGGTAAAGGCCGGCCAGCCGGATCAGTTCCCGGGTGCCTGTCACATTCGCCGCCCGCAGATCGCGGTAGGGATAGATGAAGTTCACGGTCGCGCCCGCATGGTGAATGATGTCGGTGGTCCGGGCCAGCTCGCTGAAGGCGCCGGGCGACAGGCCCAGGTTCGGCTCGGCCAGGTCGCCGGGCACCGGCACGACCCGGTCGAGGGCCAGCTCGCCGAGTTCGTAGCGTTCGGCCGTGAGCGCGATGCGCTGCCGCGCGTATGCGGGGCTGGCCGCCCGGACCAGGCAGTGGACCCGCGCGGTGGTGGCGGTCAGGAGCTCGCGCAGCAGGTGGATGCCGAAGAAGCCAGTCGACCCGGTGAGCAGGATCTCTCGCGGTCGCCGCCAGTCCGGTGCCGGGCCCGCATCCCGGCGGATCGGATCAGCTAGTTCGGCCTCGCGGATGTAGTCAATGCGCGGGTCCGCCCGGCCGATGGTGAGCCGGCCCGAGCGGGCGTCCTGCGTCGCGCGGGAGAAACCGCGCAGCGTGGCATCGCGCAGCAGGCAGCGGGTCAGCGGACGGACATATCCCGGGCTGATGCCGAACATGACGCGTGCGTGCGCCAGCATCTCGGCGGCCAGCAGCGAGTTGCCGCCCAGCTGGAAGAAATCGTCGTCCAGGCCGATCCGCCCGGTCCCCAGCATCCTGGACCACAGATGAGACATTCCCGTTTGTACCAGCGTGCGCCCGGCCTCCAGGATGCCGCTGGCCGTCGTCACCGGAGACGGTAGTGCCTGCCGGTCGAGGTGTCCTTCCGGCGTCAACGGCAGCTGGCCGAGCGCGATGAACACCGCCGGGACCATATAGCCCGGCATGCGGGCGGAAAGAAAGCTCCGCAGGCTCGTATCGGTGGCCGGCTCCCGCGCGTCATCGCCAGCCTGCCTGTCCGGGCGGCCGGCCCGGCGGGTGTAATACGCCGCGAGCTGCCTGTTACCCGGGCCGATCTCGTACCCGATGACCGCCACCTCGGCGACATCGGGGTGACTGACCAGAACCGCCTCGACCTCGGCGGGCTCGACGCGAAAGCCGCGGACCTTGACCTGGCGGTCGATCCGCCCGATGACCTCAAGCTGGTCGTCCGCACGCCAGCGCCCCAGATCCCCGGTGCGGTACATCCTGCTGCCGGGCAGGTCGTGGTGCGGGTTCGGCAGGAACCGCTCGGCGGTCAGTTCTGGCCTGCCGAGGTACCCCCGGGCGACGCCGCACCCGCCGATGTAGATCTCGCCCGCCGCACCGGCCGGCCGCTGGTTCAGGTCCTGGTCAAGCACGAGCACCTGCGCGTCCCGGAGCGGCTGGCCCACGGGCAGCGAGGCGGGCGGCTCGGGCGCCGCCAGCTCCTCGCTCGCGTCGAACAGCGTCGACGTGATGGTGGTCTCGGTCAGCCCGTAGGCGTTGACCAACCTGGCTCCGGGTGCCGCCCGCAGCGCCGCCCGGGCGTCCGCGGGGTCTGCCTGCTCGCCGCCGGTGATCATGAGCCGGACGCTTCGCAGTCGCTCGTCGCCCGGCTCGGTGACCGCGAGCAGCTGGTGCCAGTACGCGGGGGTCAGGTCCATGACGGTGACCTGCTCCCGGGCCAGATAGCCGAGCAGATCGGTGGGCGCGACCGTCCCCGCGCCCGGCAGCATCGCCGTCGCGCCGCCGAGCAGGGCCACGAGTATCTGCTCGACCGAGGTGTCGACGCCCAGGGAAGCCAGCTGCAAGACCCGGTCCTGCGGCGAAATCCGGTAGGCGCGGGTTAGCTCGGCGCTGACGCAGGCCAGGGACCGGTGGCTGACGCCGACCGCCTTGGGCCGGCCGGTGGAACCTGACGTGTAGATGGCATAGGCGACGTTATCCGGGTGCAGTCGGACGTCAGGGGCCGTGACGGGCTGGGCGGCCAGCTCCGGGACCTCCCGGTCGATCAGCACCAGCCTGACGCCGGTGCCCGAGAACGCCGGGGCATGCTCGCGGCTCACCAGGATCAGGATGGGCTGGCCTTCCGCGCACATCTGGGTCAGCCGCGCGGCCGGAAGCGACGGATCAAGCGGCAGGTACGCGCCGCCCGACTTCAAGATGGCGAGCAGGCAGCGAATCGCCGCGCTACCGCGCTCGAGGCAGACGCCGACCATCGCCTCCGGGCCGACACCCAGGCCCCGGAGATGGTGAGCCAGCTGATTGGCCGCCCCGGCGAGCTGACGATAGGTCAGCTGGCTGCCTGCGGAGATGACCGCGGCCGAGTGGGGCCGGCCCGCCGCCTGCTCGTCAAAGAGGTGATGAACGAATCGGACCCTATGTCCGTGGCCGGCTCCCGGGGCGCCCCCTGATTCGCCGGGCTGCCCCGTCCCGCGCCGGGCTGCCCTGACGCTGGCCGGGGCGAGGTCGGGCCATCCGGCGGCGACCGCCGCCAGGCAGGCGGGCCGGGACATCGCGGCCGATCGAGGCCGCCAGCCGGCCGGGAGAGCCAGGTCCGCCCGCCAGACCGCCTGCTGCCCCTCGTCGTTGACCGCGACGATGTGCATACTTTCTTCAAGCCACCTGGGTGCCTCTTGCCTAGGCATTACGTATGGTTTATACGTATCACTCATATGTCACGGTTCTCCGCGTGCCGGTCGTTCGCTGGACAACGTGACCAGACCGTTTCCGTTGCGGTGGGCCATCCTGTTGGGGTTCGGGAGATTCTTTCCCGTCGGCAGCGGTACCGACACGCTAATCCGGCGATGAACATGCGTCGGACGGTCCGCCAGGGCTGATAGCGGCAGGACGCGTTCCGTTCCGCCGGGCAGGCCTTAAGCAGCCACAAATGTCACTTCGATCCGCCGAGCATCAAAGAGAGTAATGTGACCTTCATGGCAAGCCCGTAGCCAAAATAACAAAATTAACGACTTATCGGCTTTGTCCGGCGCCTGGCGATGTGCATGCAGTTCTATAGACTTCCGGGGAAGATTAGACTTAGCGTAAGGGGCGCACTGCTGGGGACAGTGAGCAGTGGCGGAACGGTGAGCTGGGGGGACTTTGACGTCACGGCGGCATGTGCTGGCGGTTTATTGCGTCTGGGTGACATTGCTCATCGCGGCGTACTACGCGTGGCCCGGCCTGCGGGTGGAGTCGTGGGGCCTGATCGGCCTGAGCGGAGTGGGCGCCATCTTGGCGGGGGTGGTCATCAACCGTCCGGCCCGTAAGGCGCCGTGGTTGCTGCTGGCCGCCGCGAACTTGAGTTTCGCCGCTGGTCAGGTGAGCTTTCTCGTCCTCACCCAGATCGTGGCGGAGAAGGTGCCTTTTCCATCCTTCGCGGACGTTCTGTACCTGGTTACCTACCCGCTTTATGCCGTCGGCTTGCTCATTTTCATCTGGTGGCGGACGCCGGACCGGGATCGGCGCAGCCTGATCGACGCCCTGACCCTGACCGTCGGGCTGGCCCTGCTGTCGTGGATTTACCTGATCCTTCCCTATGTCCACAGCCCCGGGCTGTCGTGGCTGCAGAAAAGCGTCACGATCGCCTACCCGCTCGGGGATGTGCTTGTCCTGGCCATGCTGGCCCGGCTGCTTGTGCCGGGGACCGGGCGGACCAGGTCCGTCTACCTGCTGACCCTCGGTTCCGTCGGGCTGCTGGCGTCCGACGTGTCGTTTGGCCTGATACAGCTGCACGGGACGTTTCACAATGGGACGATTGTCGACCTCGGCTGGGCGGTCTTCTATGGCGCCTGGGGAGCGGCGGCCCTGCACCCGAGCATGTCGGAGCTAACCCGGCCGGTTTCCCGGCAGCCGGCGGAAACGTCACCGATCAGGCTGACCGTGCTTATGCTCGCGTCGTTCATAGCTCCGGTCGTCTTGTTCAGCCGGTCGTTCCACAGCCGGGATCCCGACGAGAGCGTGATCGCGGTGTTCTCCGCTTTGCTTTACCTCCTGGTGCTCTCGCGCCTGTGGGACGTGGCGGCTTCGCACCGGCGCGCTCTAGGCCGCGAACGTGCGGTGCGGCTGGCGGGTGCGTCCCTGGCATCGGCGGTCACCGTCACCGAGGCCGCCACCACCATCAGGCGGGCGGCGCTCGCCCTCATCGCCCCGCGCTCCCCGGGTGAGGCGTTGCTCGTGGTCCGCGACGATGACGCGCTCCGCCCGGTGGCCGACGCGGACGGCGATACGTCCCGGATGAACCAGCTGGCGGAGCTGACCAAGACCTTGTTGCCCCTGCTGACCGGATCGCAGCCGCTGTTCCTGCCCACGACCAGGCTCGGCGAGGGCACGGAAGTGCTCCTGCCCGGCTGTGACGGGATCTTGCTCTGCCCGCTCACGCTCAACGACCGGCCGTCCGGAGATCCGCTCATCGGGATGCTGGCGGTGTTCGCCGAGCAGCGAACCCTGGCCGATTTGTCGGCGACCCTGGAAATCCTGGCTCAGCAGGCCGCCCTGGCCGTGGAACGCGTCATGCTCAGCCAGGAAGTCATCCGGCAGAGCGGTGAGGCCTACTTCCGCACGCTGGTGCAGGACACCTCGGACGTCATCTTGATCGTCGGCGACGACGGGAGAGTCCGTTACGCGACGCCCTCGGCCACGAGCATCTTCGGTGACGTCGTGGTGGAGGGCGCCCATCTGTGGGAGCTGGTGAAGGACGGCGAGCGCGAGGAGCTCGGCCGTGCCCTGGCGAGGATGCAGAAACCCGCGGGCCGCACCTCCTCCTACGAGGACATATATATAACCCGCCGTGACGACGTGGGCGTTCACCTCCAGGTGAGGTGCAGCGATCTTCGCCGTGATAGTACCGTCGGCGGCCTGGTGCTCACTCTCCGGGACGTGACCGCGCAGCGCCAGCTCGAGGAGGAGCTGAAGCACCGGGCCTTCCACGACGCGCTGACCGGGCTGCCTAACCGCTTGCTGTTCCAGGACCGGGCGGCCCGCGGGCTGACCAGGACCCACCGCAACGGGACGATCACGGGGGTGCTCTTCGTCGATCTGGACGACTTCAAGATCGTGAACGACACGATGGGGCACAGCGTCGGCGACGAACTGCTGGTGGCAGCCGGAATACGGCTTACGTCCGTGGTGCGTGATGCCGACACGGCGGCACGGCTGGGGGGCGACGAGTTCGCCCTGCTGGTCGAGGATGTCGCGGACTCGGCTGCGGTCGACGCCTACGCCGAGCGCATTGTCCGGGCCTTCGGCGAGCCCTTCGCGCTCGCCGACGGCTCGGTGGTCTCCACGGCCACGGTCGGCGTGGCCACCACGGAGGACAGCGCGGACGTGGACGAGCTGCTCCGTCATGCGGACCTGGCCCTGTACGCCGCGAAGGCGGCGGGCAAGCGGCAGTGGCGCCGCTACCTGCCGGTTCTGGGCGCCGGGATGCTCAGGCGGCGAGAGGTCCAGGCCGCACTGGAAGACGCGGTGAAGCATTCCGCCTTCACCCTCGTCTACCAGCCTATCGTGGAGCTGACCAGCGGTGACATCGCCGGCTTCGAGGCCCTGGTGCGATGGCCTCATCCCCAGTGGGGCATGATGCAGCCCGGCCAGTTCATCGAGCTGGCCGAGGAGACAGGCCACATCGTGCCGCTCGGCTCCTGGGTGCTCGGGCAGGCCGCCGCGGACATCGTCCGGTGGGTGCGCCGGGCCCCCCATCATGCGCCGATATATGTCAGCGTGAACGTGTCGGCCCGCCAGTTCCGTGATCCTGGCTTCGTCGACGGCGTCCGGCGGGTCCTCGCGGAGTCCGGCCTGGCCCCCTCGGCGCTGATGCTTGAGCTCACCGAGAGTGTCCTGCTGCGCCGGGACGACCGGATCCACTCTGACCTCATGGAGTTGAAGGACATCGGCGTGAAGCTGGCTATCGACGATTTCGGCACCGGGTACTCCTCCCTCAGTTACCTGCGGGAGCTGCCGATAGACGGGCTGAAGATAGACAAGTCTTTCGTCGACGGGATCGCCATCTCAGACCAGCGGCTGGCCCTCGCGGAAGGCATCGTCCAGATCGCCAGGACGCTTCAGCTCAGCGTGATTGCCGAAGGCATAGAAACCGAGGCCCAGCGAGATCTGCTCGTCTCGATGGGCTGCCGGTTCGGGCAGGGATACCTGCTGGCCATGCCGGTGCCAGCGGACCAGGCCGAGGCGCTGGTGCGGATCGGGCGCAGCCTGGTGCCCGAGCTTCCCCGGATAAGCCACTGACTGCGGGCACTAGGCCATGCAGATGAACGGCCTGGCCGAGCTGATCACGATCAAGCACTACTGGGAGCAGTGGTCCGATCCGCGGCTGATCGTCGCGGTGCTGCACAACAACGACCTGAACCAGGTCACCTGGGAGATGCGGGCGATGGAGGGGGCGCCGAAGTTCACCGAGTCCCAGCAGCTCCCCGACGTCTCCTACGAGAGCTTCGCCCGCAGCCTGGGCCTGGGCGGGATCGCGGTGGACAAGCCAGATCAGGTCGGCCCGGCCTGGGATCAGGCGCTGGCCGCGGACCGGCCCACCGTGCTTGATTTCCGGACCGATCCTTCCATCCCGCCGATCCCGCCGCACGCCACCTTCGAGCAGGCCAAGAACGCGGCCACCGCGCTGCTCAAGGGCGACCCGGACGGGTGGAGCGTGCTCAAGGAAGGCCTGCTGACCAAGGCCAGGGAGATCCTGCCCGGCAAGGACAGCTGACCCAAGAAAAGCTAACAGCGTCAGTACCCGGCCGAGTCGGCGTCAGGCCGGCCCGTCTCGGCCGGGATGTGGTCCAGGGTGCGCAGGAAACTCGCCGCCCAGTAGGCGACGTCATGTTCGCGTACCCGCCGCCGCATCGAGCGCATCCGGCGTCTGGCCTCGGCGGCGCTGACCACCGTCGCACGCACGATGGTGTCCTTCAGGCCCTCGATGTCGTGCGGGTTCACCAGGAAGGCGCCGCTCAGCTCGTCAGCCGCCCCGGTGAACTCGCTCAGCACGAGCGCGCCGCTCTCGTCGTTGCGGCAGGCCACGTACTCCTTGGCCACCAGGTTCATGCCGTCCCGCAGCGGGGTGACCAGCATGACGTCGGCGGCTAGGTACAGCGCCGCCATTTCCTCCCGGGGGTAGGACTGGTGCAGGTAGTGGATCGGGGTGGAACCGACCTCGGCGTGCCGGCCGTTGATCCGGCTCACGGTGAGCTCGACCTCGTCGCGCAGCTCGCGGTACGCCTCGACTCGTTCCCGGCTCGGGCTCGCCACCTGGACAAGGACCGCCTGCGGCGGTCCGAGGCGGACCTGGTTGAGCAGTTCGCCGTAGGCCTTGAGGCGATGCAGTATGCCCTTGGTGTAGTCGAGCCGGTCCACGCCGAGCAGCACGATCTCGGGTTCGCCTAGCGCCTCGCGGATGTCCCGCGCGCGTTTCCTGACGTCCTCGCGCTCCGCCATCTGGCTGAGGGCGGCCGAGTCGATAGAGATCGGGAACGCCGCCGCATGGACCTGGCGCGTCCTGTTCCCGCCGCCCACCCGTACCGTCGGCCCCCGGGTGGTCAGGCCGGTGGCCCGGCGGCAGGCGCGCAGGAAGTTCGCCGCGTCGGCCCGCCGCTGGAAGCCCACCAGGTCGGCGCCGAGCAGGCCCTCGATCACCGGCCGGCGCCAGGGAAGCTGGGCGAAGATCTCATAACCGGGGAACGGAATGTGGTTGAAGAAGCCGATCCGGACGTCGCTGCGCCGCTCGCGGAGCATCTGCGGGACCAGCTGGAGCTGATAATCGTGGATCCAGACGGTCGCGTCGCGCGCCGCGTGCTCGGCGGCCGCTTCCGCGAACCGCCGGTTGACCGCGACGTAGGCCTCCCACCAGTGCCGGTGGAACTGCGGCGGCGCGATGACGTCGTGGTACAGCGGCCACAGCGTCGCGTTGCAGAAACCCTCGTAAAAGTCCCTGACCTCCTCGGCGGACAGGCCGATCCCGACCAGGGACAAGCCGTTGGCCTCGAACGGTCCCGGCGCCGGGCCCGCATCGCCGGACCAGCCGATCCACACGCCTCCGGCCTCGCGCATGACAGGTTCGAGCGCGGTGACCAGCCCTCCCGGGCTTGGCCGCCAGCTGGTCCCGTCGTCTGGCTCCTCGACGCGGTCGACGGGCAGCCGGCTGGCCACCACCACGAAATCGTGGCCCCCGTCGGCAGGCGCCGCGGCCTCACCGGGTTCTTTCTGCGAAGACATCACAGTCAACCTTAGCCAATCGCGGCTGACCGCCCCCGCTACAGTGGCGTGGTGACGGCTGAGCAGACCAAGCAAGCCCCTCGGCTGACGTCGCTGTCGCCGGGCGCGGGCTGCGCGTGCAAGCTGCCGCTGGCCAAGCTGGAGGCGCTGTTCGCCAGCATGGGTGACGGCGTCCCGGCCATGGGCCCGGCCTCCGGCGACCTGCTCATCGGCGCGGCCGAAGGCGACGACGCGGCCGTGCTGCGCCTGGACGACGAACGCGCCCTGGTGCTGACCACGGACTTCTTCACCCCGATCGTCGACGATCCGGCCGACTGGGGCAAGATCGCGGCGGCGAACGCGCTGTCGGACGTGTACGCGATGGGCGGCCGGCCGCTGTTCGCGGTCAACATCGCCGCCTGGCCGGGCGACGGGCTCGACCTCGCCATCCTCGGTCAGGTCATGCGCGGCGGCGCGGAGGTCGCGGCGCAGGCCGGCTGCTTCCTCGCGGGCGGCCACACGATCGATGACCCGGTGCCCAAGTACGGCCTGGCCGTGGTGGGCCTGGCCGACCCGGCCGCGCTGATGACCATCGACCGGGCGGCGGCCGGGGACCAGCTGATCCTCACCAAGGCCATCGGGACCGGCGTGGTCGCCACCGCGCACAAGCGGGACGGGGCGTCGGAGGCGGCGCTGGCCGCCGCGGTGGCGTCGATGACGCTGCTCAACGCCGGGGCCAGCCGGGCGGCGCTGGCGGCGGGCGTGCGGGCGGCGACCGACGTGACCGGATTCGGGCTGCTCGGCCACCTGCACCGGATGCTGGCCGCCAGCGGGGTAGCGGCCAGGCTGCGGGCCGCCGCGGTCCCGCTGCTTCCGGACGCCGCGGCGCTGGCCGCGGCCGGCTTCGTCTCCGGCGGGACCAGGGCCAACATCGAGCGGATGCGGACCGCCGCGGTCATCGACGAGGCCGTCCCGGCCGAACTGGCCGTGCTGCTGCACGACGCGCAGACCTCAGGCGGCCTGCTGCTGGCCGCGCCGCGGGCCGCGGCGGCCGCGCTGACCGCCGAACTGCGCGGGCAAGGCCTGCCCGCCGCCCTGATCGGTGCGGTCACCGCGGGCGAGAGCGGGCATATCGAGGTGCACCACGGTTCGTTCTGACTAAAAAAGGGTTGACCCCGGATACGGTGAAGCGGTGAGAATCAGGCTCGCCGCGGGATGGTCCGCGCTGCTCGCTGCCCTGGTCGCGGTCCTGGCGGTGGCCGGGGTGTGCGGGTCAGGCCCGGCCCGGGCGGCGAGCCAGGCCGCCCCGGCCCGGCATGTGGTCGTCGTGGGCATCTCCGGGCTGCGCTGGAGTGACGTCTCCGCGGCCGGCACGCCGACCCTGTGGCGGCAGGCCGGCCGAGGGTCGGTGGGCTCGCTGGTCGACTACGCGGTGCTGCCGCTGACCTGCCCGGCCGACGGGTGGCTGACCCTGAACGCGGGCGCCCGGGCGCAGTCCGAGCACAGCAACGCCGCCTGCGGCGCGTTTCCGGCCGTGGTCGCCTCCGGCGCCGGCGCCCAGGTCCCCGGCCTGGCCGCGGTGGAGTCGTACAACAGCCAGTTCCACAACAGCCCCAGCTGGGGCCTGCTGTCCCGCGAGTCCCCGGGCTGCTCCACCGCCGTCGGCCCGGGCGCCGCGCTGGCCCTGGCCGACCGCTCCGGGCGCGTCGCCTCCTACCTGCCCTCGCCCGCCGGATTGTCCGCGGCGGTGCTGTCCCGCTGCCCGCTGACCGTCGTGGACCTGGGCATTCTCGGCTCTTCGATGCGGTCCGTGGCTCTTGCCGCGATGGACTCCGAGCTCGCCAGGATCGTGGCCGAGCTGCCGGCCGGCAGCACCCTGCTGGTCACCGCGCCCGGTGCGCCGGGCAAGCCGCCGCACCTGCAGCTGGCCCTGGTCGACGGCCCCGGTTACCAGGCGGGCCTGCTGGCGGCCACCTCGACCAGGCAGCCGGGCCTGGTGGTGCTGACCGACCTGACCCCGACCGTGCTCGGCTGGCTGGGCCACCCGCAATCCGGCACAGTGTTGTCTGGCCTTGGCGGCGCGCCGATCACCCGTGGTGACCGGGGCGCGCTGGCCCCCGCGGTCAGGTCGCTGGCCGGCCGGGACACCGCCGAACAGGTGTGGCGGTCCACCCACAGCGAGTTCTTCTGGGCCTACGCGGTGGCCGACACGCTGGTGATGGCCGCGATCGGGCTGGCGTTCTGGGGGGCGGCGCCGGACCGGCGGCGGCGGCGGGCGCGGTGGTGGCGGGTGGCCGGGGTGTTCGCCGCCTCGGTGCCCGTCGGCACCTTCCTGGCCAACCTGGTGCCGTGGTGGCTGTTCGCCCATCCGGCGGGGTGGCTGTACGGGATGGCGGTGGCGTGGGCGGCGGTCATCGGCGCGGTCGCGCTGGCCGGCCCGTGGCGGCGGGATCCGCTCGGGCCGTTCGGCGTGATCGGGCTGCTGACGCTGGTCGTGCTGGGCCTGGACGTGATGACCGGGTCCCGGCTGCAGATGGAGACGCCGTTCGGCCTGTCGGTGCTCGAGGCCGGCCGGTTCTACGGCATCGGCAACGAGGCGCTCGGCATCTACGGCGTCACCGCGCTGCTGGCCGCGGCCTGGCTGGGCCTGCTCGCGCTGCGGCGGTACCCGTCGTCCCGGCGCCCGGCGCTGCTCGCGGTGGCCGTGGTCGGGGTGTTCGCGGTGTTCGCGTCGGGCTGGCCGGGGTTCGGCGGCAAGGTCGGCGGCACGATTGCGATGGTGCCGTGCTTCGTGCTGCTGGCCATGATCGTCGCCGGGATCCGGCTGAACTGGCGCTGGGTGCTGCTCGTGGCGGTCAGCGGGGTGGCCCTGTTCGTGATCTTCGCGCTGATCAGCTACCTCACGCCGGTCACCGGCAAGTCCGACATCGGGTCGTTCGCCGGCAGTTCGCTGCACGGCGATTCTGGCGGCCTGCTGTGGCGGAAGATCAGCTCGAACATCGGCTCGCTGTCGGTCAACGCACTCAGCCCGCTGAGTCCCATCGTGACCGTGGTGGCCGGGCTGATGCTGTGGCGGCCGTCGGTGTTCGGGCTGAAGACGGTGCCGCTGGCGTACGCGGCCCAGCCGCTGCTTGGCCCCGTCCTGGGCGTGCTGTGGCTGATGCCGGTGCTCGGCTGGTTCGCCGACGACTCCGGCGTCATCGTGCCGGCCGCGGCGCTGCCGCTGACCCTGCCGGCCGGCATCGCGGTCCTCGCCGCGGTCGCGTACCGCGAGCCCGAGGCAGGCTATCGTGGAACGACCGCGGCCGGATCCTCCGGTCCGAGGACCGCTGGTTCCCGGACCCAGCCCGCGTAAGCAGAAGGTGACCAGTGCAATACCAGCTATCGCGCCTTGTCGCCGGTCCGTTCCTGCATACGCTCTGGCGGCCGAAGGTGACCGGCGCCGAGCACGTGCCCGCGTCCGGCGGCGCGATCCTGGCGGCTAACCACCTGTCAGTGGTCGATTCCATCTTCCTGCCGCTGATGCTCAGCCGGCCGGTGACGTTCTCGGCCAAGGCCGAGTACTTCACCGCGTCCGGCCCCGCGGCCCGGTTGTGGGCGGCGTACCTGAAGGCCACCAACCAGCTGCGGATGGACCGGGAAGGCCCGCGGGCGGCCCAGGACACGCTGGAGGCGGCGCTGGCCCTGCTGCGGGAAGGGAAGCTGTTCGGCATCTACCCGGAGGGCACCAGGTCCCCCGACGGGCGGCTGTACCGGGGCCGTCCCGGCGTCGGCTGGCTGGCGCTCAAGTCCGGCCTGCCGGTGCTGCCGGTCGCCATGATCGGCACCAGGCGGGTACTGCCCCCCGGCCACGTGCTGCTGCGCCCCGGCCGGGTCGAGGTCAGGATCGGCGCGCCGCTCAAGTTCCCCGCGGAGCTCACCACCGGCCCCCCGGGCAAGGCCAGGCAGCTGATCACCGAGCAGGTCATGACCGCGATCCAGGAGCTGTCCGGCCAGGAGTACGTGCACATGTTCGCCTCCGACCGCAAAGCCGAGCTCCAACCCCAGCCCGCCCCCGGGCCTGGTCCATGATCGTGGCCGGCTCTGGGTGATATTTGCCCGTTTCTGTCCACGATCATGAAAGCGAGGGCCGCCCGGCGCAGTCGGGGCACAGGCCGAAGAGTTCGACCGTGTGGCCTACGTCGGTGAAGCCGGCCTCGGTGGCGACCCGCTCGGCCCACTGCTCGACCGCCCGGCCCTCCACCTCCACGCTGCGCCCGCAGTCGCGGCAGGTCAGGTGGTGATGGTGGTCGCTCGTCTCGCACTGCCGGTACAAGATCTCGCCGTTGGCGTCGCGGATGGTGTCGATGCTGCCCTGCTCGCTGAGCGCCTGCAGGTGCCGGTAGACGGTGGTGAGGCCGACGTGCTCACCCTTACGGCGCAGCTGGGCGTGGATCTCCTGGGCGCTACAGAAGCCGGGCAGGCTCTGCAGCGCGGCGGCCAGGGCTTGCGCCTGCTTGGTTCCGCGCGTCCGGGTACCGCGGATGGGGGCCCCCGCGGGTGCCGGGGTTCGGACCCGCGTCTGCTCGTCCGGTGGCGGCGTGGTCACAATCGCACGGTACAGCGTCAACGCCGTTCCGGCTAACGCGCGAGGACCGGCCGGAGTCCGCCCCGCCCAGCTACCCGTGCCGCGGACCCGGTTTGCAGACGAAACTGGGAATCATTATCATTACGGTTAAGCGATGACCTCAGTCCCTCAGCCAGATTCCCCTCAGCCAGATTCTCTCAGCCAAATTCTCTCAGCCAAATTCTCTCAGCCAAGGAGCGCCGGCCATGCGGAGCCGTTTCAGGTCGCTGGCTTTCGTCCTGCCGCTAGGGGTGGCTCTGCTGGCGGCCGGCTGCTCGCCGGCCTCGGCGTTCGGCTCGTCGAACCCGGCCGGGAAGGTCGTCGCGGTGGGCGCCGAGAACGAGTACGCGGACGTCATCAGCCAGGTCGGCGGCCAGTACGTCCAGGTCAACGCGATCATGAACAACCCGAACACCGACCCGCACACCTTCGAGGCCAGCCCGTCGGTCGCCCGGCTGGTGAGCTCGGCTCAGCTGGTGGTGCAGAACGGCGTCAGCTACGACACGTTCATGAACACGATCGAGAACGCGGTGCCGAGTCCGGGCCGCAAGGTCCTGGTGGTGCAGCAGCTGCTCGGCCTGCCGAAGAGCACGCCGAACCCGCACCTGTGGTACCGGCCGAGCACGATGCCGGCCGTGGCGAACGCGATCGCGGCCGACCTGAGTGCCCTGCAGCCCGGGCACGCCGCGTATTTCCGGACCCACGCGGCCGCCTTCATCGCCGCACTGAAAGGCTGGACGAACGCGCTCGCAGCTTTCAAGGTGACGTACCCCAATACGCCGGTCGCGACCACGGAGCCGGTGGCGGATTACCTGCTGCAGGCGGCCGGCGCCGACAACCTGACGCCCTGGGCCTTCCAGGCCGACATCATGAACGGCACCGACCCGTCGGCGCAGGACGTGGCGGCGGAGCGGAGCCTGTTTACCCAGCACAAGGTCAAGGTGCTTGTCTACAATCAGCAGGTGACGGACTCGCTGACCGAATCGTTCATCACGCTCGCGCGGGCCAACGGCATCCCGGTGGTCGGCGTCTACGAGACGATGCCGGTGCCGGGGTATCACTACCAGTCGTGGATGCTGGCCGAGGTGCAGGACCTGCGCAAGGCCGTGGCCGACCGGACCTCGAGCGAGCACCTGTGACCGGCGACCTGCTCCGGCTGGACGGGGTCGGGGTCCGGCTCGGCGGCCGGGAGATTCTCCGGGACGTCTCGCTCACCATCCGGGCGGGTGAATTCGCCGGCCTGATCGGGCCGAACGGCGCGGGCAAGACCACCTTGCTCCGGGTCATTCTCGGCTTGCAGCCGGTCACCCGGGGCGCGGTGCTCCTCGACGGGGCGCCGCGGCCGTCCCGTGATGCCTCGATCGGCTACGTGCCGCAGAAGCTGGCCATCGAGCCGGACATGCCGCTGCGGGTCAAGGACGTGGTCTCGCTCGGACTTGACGGGCACAAGTTCGGCCTCCGGCTTCCGTCCCGGGCCCGCCGCGAGCTGGTCAGCGACATGCTGACCGCGGTCGGCGCGCAGCGCTACGCCGACGCGCGGGTGGGCGAGCTTTCCGGCGGCGAGCAGCAGCGGGTCATGATCGCGCACGCCCTGATCAGCAGGCCCCGGCTGCTGCTGCTCGACGAGCCGCTGGCCAACCTGGACATATCCAGCGAGCAGGGGATCGTCTCGGTGCTGGCCCGGCTGGCCCGGGCGGAGCGAATCGCGGTGCTGCTGTCGGCTCATGACATGAACCCGCTGATGCCGGTGATGGACACCATCGTCTACGTAGCCTCCGGGCGGGTGGCGGTCGGCCGCACCGATGAGGTCGTTCAGCCCGAGGTCCTGTCCCGCCTGTACGGTCAGCACGTCGACGTGATCCGGGTGCACGGCCGGGTCCTGGTCGTGGCCGCCCCCGAAGGGGCCGAGGCCGCCGCGCACGACGCCACGGTTGTGCGGTAACCGGTGTGGGCCACCTGATCAGGTACGTCTTCGAGCCGGGCTTCTTCGGCAGCGGGCCGGTCCACGTCGCGCTGGCCGTCGGGACCGTCATCGCGGTGACGTCGGCCGTCGTGGGCGTGTTCACGGTTACCCGCGGGCAGTCTTTCGCCGGCCATTCCCTGGCGGACATCGCCACCACCGGCGGTTCTGGCGCCTTCCTGATCGGCGTCAACCAGTTCTGGGGCTACCTCGCCTTCGGCGCGGGCGCGGCCGCGTTCATGGAGATGATCGGGATCCAGCGCCGCCGGGGCCGGGACGTGACCACCGGCGTGGTGCTCGGCGCCGCCCTCGGCCTGGCCGCGCTTTTCCTGTACCTCGGTACCCAGGACAGCTCCACCACCGGGGCGTCGTTCACGATCTTGTTCGGCTCGATGTTCGTGCTGACCTCGTCCACGATCCCGGCCCTGATCGGGTCGGCGCTGCTCGCGCTGGCCACCGTCGTGGTGCTGGCCCGGGTGCTGCTGCTGAGCTCGCTGAGCCCGGACATCGCGGCGGCCCGCGGCGTGCCGGTCCGCGCCGTCGGCGCGGCCTACCTGATGGCGCTGGCCGTGTCGGTGGCGCTATCCGCGGTGATCATCGGTGCGGTGCTGAGCACCGCGTTGCTGATCGGGCCGGCCGCGACCGCGCTGCGGGTGGCGAAAGGTCCGGTCCGGGCGATGCTGGCGGCGGCGGGCATCGGCGTGGCGGCCACCTGGATCGGCGTCCTGCTCGCCTACGACAGCTTCTACTGGCCGCCCGCCGGGCGGGGCTGGCCGGTCAGCTTCTTCGTGGTGACGCTGATCGCCGCCTGCTACCTGGTCAGTTACCTGCGCCCGCGGCGCGCGAACGCCGAAGCGCCGGCCCAGGCCCCCGATGCTCAGTCTCCCGATGCGGAGCAGGCATGTTCTCCGGCCTGATGCTGAACACCTGGATCGCGGCCACGGCGGTCGCGGTGATCGCCGGGGTGACGGGCTTCTTCGCGGTGCTGCGCGGGTCGACGTTCGCGGCTCATGCGATACCCAACGGCGCCTTCGCCGGCGCGGCCGGGGCCAGCCTGCTCGGGCTCAACGCGTTCGCCGGGCTGGCGGTGTTCTCGGTGGCGGGCGCGCTCGGCATCGCCGGGCTGAGCCGCCGCTCACGGCACGACGTGGCCACCGCGCTGACGTTCGTGATGATGCTGGCGCTCGGCGCGTTGTTCGTCAGCTGGAGTACCGAGTACGCGCAGGAAGCGTACTCGCTGCTGTTCGGTGAGGTGTTCGGCGTCAGCGCGAGCGAGGTGCTGCCCATCGTGGTCCTCGGCGGCGTGTCCATCGTGGCCATCATCGTCATGTTCCGGCCGCTGATGCTGTCGTCGGCCATGCCGGAGGTCGCCGAGGCCCGCGGCGTCTCGCCCCGCCGGATGGACCTGGCGTTCCTGCTGGTGATGGCCCTGGCGACTTCCATGACCGTGCCCGTGGTGGGCGCCCTGCTGATGTTCAGCCTGATGATCGGCCCGGCCGCCGCCGCCAGGTCGCTGACCGCCCGCCCCGTCCTGGCCATGGTCCTGTCCGTCGTCATCGCCCTGGTCACGGTCTGGACCGGCATCGCCGTCTCCTACCAGTCCAACTGGCCCCTCGGCTTCTTCGTCGGCGCCCTGGGCGCCGCCTTCTTCCTCGCCAGCCGCGGCTACGCCGCCCTGTCCCGCCGGGTCAGCCAAGTAACTTAATACGGTGAACCGGCTAAGAAATTCGACGAGTCCTTACCTGCTGCAGCACGCGGACAACCCGGTGGACTGGTGGCCGTGGGGCGAGGAGGCGTTCGCCGAGGCGGCCCGGCGGGACGTTCCCGTCATGCTCTCGGTGGGCTACGCCGCCTGCCACTGGTGCCACGTCATGGCGCACGAGTCGTTCGAGGACCCGCAGACCGCGGCGCTGGTCAACGAGCACGTCGTCGCGGTCAAGGTGGACCGGGAAGAGCGGCCCGACGTCGACGCCGTCTACATGACCGCGACGCAGGCGATGACCGGCCAGGGCGGCTGGCCGATGACGGTGTTCATGACGCCGGACCGGGAGCCGTTTTTCTGCGGCACCTATTACCCGCGGGATTACTTCAGCCAGCTGGTGCTGAACATCGCGCGCGCCTGGCGAGACCAGCGGGAGGACGTGGCGGACCGGGCGAAGCAGATCGTCGCCGCGCTGGCGGAGAACGTCTCGGCCACCGCTCGCGCGCTGCGTGACGGCCAGCCGGCCGGCGCCATACCCGGTCTTGACGTGGCCCCGCCCGGGGACGATCAGCCGGGTGCCCGGTTCCGCGAGGTGGCGGACGCGGCGGTGACGGCGCTTGAGCGTGACTTTGACGGGGCCAAGGGCGGGTTCGGCGGCGCGCCGAAGTTCCCGCCGTCGATGGTGCTGGAGTTCCTGCTGCGTTACCACCAGCGGACCGGGGTGCCTGACGCGCTGCGGATGGCCGATCGCACCTGCGAGGCGATGGCCCGCGGCGGCCTGTACGACCAGCTGGGTGGCGGGTTCGCCAGGTACTCGGTCGATGCCGGCTGGGTGGTGCCGCATTTCGAGAAGATGCTGTACGACAACGCGCTGCTTGCTCGCGTTTACCTGAACCTCTGGCGTCGCACCGGGTCGGAACTGGCTCGCCGGGTGGCGGAGGAGACGTGCGACTGGATGCTGCGCGAGCTGCGGACGGCCGAGGGCGGATTCGCCGCGTCGCTGGACGCCGACAGCGAGGGTGAAGAGGGAAAATTCTACCTCTGGCGGCCTGCCGACCTGCAGGCCGTGCTCGGACCCGAGGACGGCGAGTTCGTGGCGCAGGTGTTCGGCGTGACGCAGGACGGCACGTTCGAGCATGCTGCCTCGGTGCTGCAGCGGCGTAGCGAGCCCGCGGATGCCGGCCGCCTGGCCCGGGCCAGGAGCGCGCTGCTGGCGGCCCGCGCCCACCGGGTCCGGCCGGCTCGCGATGACAAGGTGGTGGCCGCCTGGAACGGGCTGGCCGTCTCCGCGTTCGCCGAATGCGGGCTGCTGCTCGGACGCCCGGACTTCATCGCGTCCGCGTCCGGCGCCGCCGCGCTGCTGGCCGCGGTCCACCTCGCGGACGGCAGGCTCATCCGCACGTCGCGAGACGGGACCGCCGGGCCGGGGTCGGCGGGGGTGCTCGAGGATTACGCCTGCGTGGCTGAGGGGTTCCTGACGCTGTCCGGGGTGACGGGGCAGCCGCGCTGGCTGCAGCTGGCCGGCGAACTGCTCGACACCGCGCTCGCCGCCTTCGGCGACGGGTCGGGCGGCTTCTACGACACCGCGGCGCACGGCGAGCCGATGATCTTCCGCCCGGCGGAGCCCGCCGACAACGCCACGCCCTCCGGCGCGTCCGCCGTCGCCGCCGCGCTACTGCGCTACGCCGCGCTGACCGGCTCCGCCCGGCACCGGGACGCCGCGGTGGCGGCGCTGGGTGTACTGCCTGCCATCGCGGCCAGGTACCCGCGCGCGGCCGGCGCGGGCCTGGCGGTGGCCGAAGCGTGGCTCGCCGGGCCGGCCGAGATCGCGGTCGTGGGCGCTGCCGCCGACGAGCGGACCCGGGCCTTGCTCCAGACCGCGCTGCACGCGGCCACGCCGGGCGCGGTCCTCGCGCTCGGCGACGGGACCGAGGCGTCCGTGCCGCTGCTCACCGGGCGGGGGCTGGTCGACGGGGCGCCCGCGGCCTACGTCTGCCGCCAGTTCACCTGCCTGGCTCCGGTGACCACACCGCAGCAGCTCAGGGACGCACTCGCGATTAATACCTAACGGGCAGTGGCCGATCCGGTACGGACAAGCCGAGGCTTGGGGACGTATGGTGGTGGGGATGCGCTCGCTCACGGACACAGGTCGCCGGCTCCGGCGGCGGATCATCGGCGGGGGACCTGGGCAGACCTTGGGTCCCCGACGCGTGCTTGTCGTAATAGCGAGCGTGCTGATGGTGATCGGGGCCACGGTGGCCGGGCTGCTGACCTCGGTCGGCGGAAACCCGGTCGCCCTTCCCCGGCCGCCGGCCGCCATCCCGGGCACCGGGCCCGGGCCGGCCCAGAGCACCGGGTCGGCCAAGAGCACCGGGTCGGTGGTGCCGCTGCTCGGAGCCAACACCGAGGGTCGCGGGACGCCGATGGCGGTGCCGGTGGCCAGCGCTTCGGCCACCGCGGGCACCACGTCGGCCCGGTCGGTGCCTGTCGCTCCGCTGCACGGACTGCGGCAGGCGGACCTGCTTGTCGTCGCGCCGTTCTCGCTCTCCGGGCGGGTCCTGGCCGCGGTGGCGCGGCAGCCCGCGGTGGCCAGCGCCGATCCGGTCGAAGCGGCCAAGATCCAGATCAACGGGACGTACACGGCCGTGCTCGGCGTCGACCCGTCCACCTTCCGCAGCTACGCTGCCCAGGCCATGGCCGCCTCCGACTCCCTGTGGCGCGGCGTGGCCAACGGGGGCGTCGCCCTGTCCTACACCATGGGCACCCTGGACCGGCTCTCGCTGGGCGGCCAGGTGACCGCGCTGGGGCGCACGCGGGAGCGGCTGCCCGTGGTCGCGTTCGGCACGGTGGGCATGGGCGGGGTGGACGCCGTGGTGTCGGACGCGACGGCCGCGTCGCTGGGCATGCCCGCCGCCAACGCTATCGTCATCAGCGCGCCGTCGGCCAGCGTGACGTCGCTGGCGCAGCTGATCAAGAAGGTGCTGCCGGCCGGGGCGGCGGTCGAGCCGCTGGTCACCCAGGTGTCGAGGCCGTCGTCAGCCGGAATAGCCCCGTCGTCGTCAGCCGGAATAGCGTCATCGACCGCCGCGGCGGGCGGCCCGGCGATCACTGCGGCGCAGTTGACGACCGCGTTGCGGGCGGCGGAGAGCCGGCGAGGCCTCCCCTATGTCTGGGGCGCCGCCGGACCGACGTCGTTCGACTGCTCAGGCCTGGTCCAGTGGTCTTTCGCCCAGGCGGGCGTGAGCATGCCCCGGGTGGCCGCCGACCAGGCCAGAACCGGGCCCGCCGTGCCCGTCAGCCAGCTCCAGCCGGGCGACCTGCTCTTTTACCACACCGATCCCACCGACCCTGGCTACATTTCGCACGTCGCTATCTACCTGGGCAACGGGTGGATGATCCAGGCGCCCCAGCCCGGCATGAACGTCCAGGTGGTCCCGGCCAGCTTCGGCTCGCAGTTCGCGGGCGCGATCCAGGTCGACCCGCGGATCGCCGCCCAGGTGGCCGCCGGACTGGCCTGATCCCGGACAAACTCGCCGGCGGCCCAGAGGCTGCCTGGCTTGTGTTCCCCACCGTGATCGCCGTCCCAGGCGACCGCGGCGACTTCGCTCGTAGCGGACGCCAGAGGTTTGACGTCCGCATACTGGGATGTAATCATAATTACATGAGTACAGAGCAATCAGGTCCCAGCCCGGCGGATGACGCGGGCGAGACGAGCACAGACGAACGCAGCGCCGCGGGCAGCTCCGGGGCGCCCAACCGGGCCGACGAAATACGCGCGTGGTTGACCGGCCGGCTGCCTGGCGACTGGTTCACGGCCGCGGCCGAGATCCAGGTGGACCGCGAGGAGATTACCGTCGTCGGGGCGCTGGCGGCCGCGGAGACGGCCGGAGCGTCGGACGTCGAGCGGGCGGCGGCCGCGGAGGGCCGGATTCGCCGGTACCGCGAGGAGACTAGGGGCCGCCGGATCGAGATCGCCCGGGAGGCCGAGCACAAGTTCCGGCGCAAGGTCTCCTGGGGCGTCACCTGCGCGGGCACCGAAGAGATGTTCACCACGTTGTCGGTTCCGGTCATGACCAGGCTGCGCCAGCCCGAGCGGCAGGTGCTCGACACGCTGGTCAAGGCGGGCGTGGCGCGCAGTCGCAGCGATGCGCTGGCGTGGTGCGTGCGGCTGACCGGCGAGAACGCGGATGCCTGGCTGTCGCGGCTGCGCACCGCCCTGCGCCACGTCGAGGACGTGCGGGATCAGGGACCAGGCAGCGCCTGATCCCACCGGAAACAGCAGCCTCCCAGGTCCCAAGTAGATAACAATTTCCTGCTCCTTCACCTGCGGGCCGAGACCGCGCCTGCAGCCATGGCGGCAGGCTCCGGCGATCGGGTTCGGGCCTGGCCGGGGCGGTCGCGGTCCCCGGTGCCGGTACCGTCCCGATCCGCTGATCTGCGCCCGGGCTGACCCGGAACCTCAATCACCGACCGAAGCGTTCCATTCGTTGGATACGTTTGCTAGGTCATCACGGTGATGAGGAAGGCCGCAGCATGGGACTTCGTGACCTCGCCTACCGGCTTTACGAGCGCCGGCTCGAGGCTTCGCTGTCCCCTGACGCCATCCCTCGACACGTCGGGGTGATGTGCGACGGGAACAGGCGGTGGGCCAAGTCTGCCGGGTTCCCCGACGTCAGCAGCGGTCACCGCAAGGGTGCGGACAAGATATTCGAGCTGCTCGACTGGTGTCGTGAGACCGGAGTCGAGGTCGTCACCTTGTGGCTGCTCTCGACGGACAACCTGTCCCGGCCGGCCACCGAGCTCGTGCCGTTGCTGAAGATCATCGAGGGCACCGTGCAAGGCCTGGTCGCCGAGAACTGGCATGTGAACCCGGTGGGCGCGCTCGACCTGCTGCCCGGTGACACGGTCCGGGTGCTCAAGGACGCCGCCGACGCGACCGCTCACCGGCCCGGCCTGCTCGTCAACGTCGCGGTCGGCTACGGCGGGCGGCGCGAGATCGCCGACGCGGTGCGTTCCCTGCTGCAGGACCACGCGACCAGAGGCACCACGATCGAGGAGCTGGCCGAGGTGCTCGACGTCGAGCACATCGCCGAGCATCTCTACACGGCGGGCCAGCCGGATCCCGACCTCGTCATCCGCACCTCGGGCGAGCAGCGGCTCGGCGGCTTCATGCTCTGGCAAAGCACCCATTCGGAGTTCTACTTCTGCGATGCCTACTGGCCCGCCTTCCGTAAGGTCGACTTCCTGCGGGCACTTCGGTCCTACGCGGCCCGTAATCGGAGGTTCGGCTCATAACCGGACAGACGTCCGGACGGGGCTCGAAAAATCGAAAGTTTCCGGCGTGTTAAAAGCTTTGTCCCGGCCCTCATCCAGGGCCGGCCCGCCAGGTTTGAGGGCATTCGCCGCGATCAGGAACTAACCGAAGATTCGGGCGTTACCGCAGATTAAGCGCGCGATTGCCAGTTAGTAACCCGGCGGTGCTTTTGCCGTAACACGATCACGGGTACCTTCGGTAGTGGTGGACGGCACGGCGCCGTTCCCGGGAGGGCCCTCGAATCTCCGAGCTTCGCGCTTTGCGTGCAGGCGAGATGACAGAAGGGCCGGCTCGGCCCTTTGGGGGCCAGGCCCGGCCCATTCGACACGTCTGTGTCCTGTCTTGGCGCCGGGTTTGCCCCGGCGCCCAGGGGAGTCTGCGTGGTCAATTCTCAAGGTCGCCGTACGTATGTACTCGACACCAGCGTCCTGCTCGCCGATCCGGCTGCCATCGCTCGCTTCGACGAGCACAAGGTGGTCCTGCCGGTCGTGGTCATCACCGAGCTCGAGGCCAAACGGCATCATCCGGAACTGGGCTACTTTGCCCGCCAGGCCCTGCGTCACCTCGATGACTTGCGCATCGAGCACGGCAGGCTGGACGCGGAACTGCCGGTCGGGACACTCGGCGGCACGGTCAGAGTCGAACTCAACCATTCCGACCCGCAGGTACTGCCGGCCGGATTCCGGATGGGAGACAACGACACCCGCATCCTTTCCGTGGCGTGCAGCCTGGCGGCCGAGGGCGAAGATGTCGTCCTGGTCAGCAAGGACCTGCCGCTGCGGGTAAAGGCGGCGGCGGTTGGGCTGGCCGCGCAGGAGTACCGCGCCGAGCTGCCGGTGGACTCAGGCTGGACCGGGATGACCGAGCTCGACGTCAGTAGCAGCGAGATCGAGCAGCTATACGAAGCAGGCACGCTGGACTGCGAAGCAGCCCGTGACGTTCCTTGTCACACCGGTCTCGTCCTCACCTCGTCCAACGGCAGCGCGCTCGGCCGGGTCAAGCCGGACAAGTCCGTGCAGCTGGTGCGGGGCGACCGGGAGGCCTTCGGGCTGCGGGGCCGCAGCGCGGAACAGCGGGTGGCGCTTGACCTCCTGCTCGACCCGGAGATCGGCATCGTGTCGCTCGGCGGCCGGGCCGGCACGGGGAAGTCGGCGCTGGCCCTGTGCGCCGGCCTCGAGGCCGTCATGGAGCGGCGGCAGCACCGGAAGGTCATCGTGTTCCGGCCGCTGTACGCGGTGGGCGGCCAGGAGCTTGGCTACCTGCCCGGCTCGGAAGCCGACAAGATGGGCCCGTGGGCCCAGGCCGTCTACGACACCTTGTCCGCGGTCACCACCCAGGATGTCATCGAGGAAGTCCTCGCCAGGGACATGTTCGAGGTCCTTCCGCTGACCCATATCCGGGGCCGGTCGCTGCACGACGCGTTCGTCATCGTGGACGAGGCGCAGTCGCTGGAACGCGGCGTCCTGCTCACCGTGCTGTCCAGGATCGGCTCAGGGTCGCGGGTCGTGCTCACCCACGACATCGCGCAGCGCGACAACCTGCGGGTCGGCAGGCACGACGGGGTGATCGCGGTGATCGAGAAGCTCAAGGGTCACCCGCTGTTCGCGCACGTCACGCTGGTCCGGTCCGAACGTTCCCAGATCGCCGCCCTGGTCACCGAGATGCTGGAGGATTCCGGCCTGTAGGACGCCGCCGCCCGGAAGGGGCCAGCCCGGCCGAAGGAGGGCCGGCCCCGGCGCTGGCTGCGGTACGGTGGCCAGCGTTATGGAATACCCACCCCTATCCGCCGTGATGCCGGTCAGGAACGAGGAACGGTACCTCGCGGAGTCGGTGCGGCGCGTGCTCGGGCAGGACTACCCAGGCCCGTTCGAGCTCGTGCTCGCGGTCGGGCCTTCGGCTGACCGGACCGAGCAGCTAGCGAAGGAGCTGGCCGCCGCCGACTCGCGGATTACCGTCGTCGCCAACCCGACCGGGAAGATCCCGGCGGCTCTCAACATCGCCGTCCGCACCGCGCGTCACGCGGTGATCGCCCGGATTGACGGCCACGCGCTGCTCCCGGCCGGGTATCTGACCACCGCGGTCGCGACCCTGACCGAGAACGGCGCGGCCGACGTCGGCGGGCTCATGGCGGCCCAGGGTGAGACCCGGTTCCAGCAGGCTGTGGCCTGGGGGATGACGTCCAAGGCCGGGGTGGGCTCGGCCGCGTTCCACACCGGTGGCGGCGCGGGGCCCGCGGACAGCGTCTATCTCGGCGTCTACCGCCGGGAGGCGATCGAGCAGGCGGGCGGCTGGGACGAGGAGATGCTCCGCGCGGAAGACTGGGAGCTGAACCACCGGATCCGGATCCGCGGCGGCGTGATCTGGTTCACGCCCGAACTGTGCGTTACCTACCGGCCGCGGGCGAGCATCCGCACCCTTGGCTCGCAGTACTTCCACTACGGCCGCTGGCGCCGGGTGATCGTCCGTGAGCATCCAGAAACGGCTAACTTCCGCTACCTCGCGCCGCCGGCCGCGGCGGCCCTGGTGGCGGTGGGGCTAGCGGCCGGCTTGGCTGGCCTGGCCGGGATGGCGGCCGGCGGACCGTCGGCACTCCGCTGGCTGGCCGCGGGGTTCGTGATTCCGGTCACGTACCTGGCCGGGATCACCGCAGCCGGAACCGGGCTCGCCCGTGGACTACCCGCCGCGGTCCGGGTCCGGGTGCCCGTGGTGCTCGGCGTCATGCACATGTGCTGGGGCAGCGGCTTCCTCACCAGCCCGAGGACGTTGCACCGCTCCGGCGGCCGCCAAACCGACGCCGGTGTCGGGCAACCGGGCGCGACCGGAGAACGAACCGCCGCCGCGGGGAGAGAATGAAGCATGGATTTCGACCTCCCGAGCCTGCTCGCGGCGCATCGCGGCGACGGATACGAGCTTTACGGCAAGTACCTCAACCCCCAGCAGCCGAAGGTATTGCACACCATCGGCTTCGACAAGGTCTACGAGCGAGCCGAAGGCGCGTACCTGTACGACGCCGAAGGCAACAAGTACGCCGATTTCCTGGCCGGTTTCGGCGTGTTCGCGGCTGGCCGCAATCACCCGGTGATCCGCAAGGCGCTGCACGATGCGCTCGACGCCCAGCTGGCCGACTGGACCCAGTTCGACTGCGGCCCGCTGCCCGGGCTGCTCGCGGAGCGGCTGCTGGCCAAGGCGCCCGGCCTGGACCGGGTGTTCTTCTGCAACAGCGGCACCGAAGCGGTGGAGTCGGCGCTGAAGTTCGCCAGGTACGCCACCGGGCGCAGCCGCGTCATCTACTGCGACCACGCGTTCCACGGCCTCACCACGGGATCGCTCTCGGTGAACGGCTCGGCGGAGTTCCGGGCCGGGTTCGCCCCGCTGCTGCCCGATACCGCCGTCCCGCTCGGAGACCTGGACGCCCTGGCGGCGGAACTGCGCAAGGGCGACGTCGCCGCGCTGATCATCGAGCCGATCCAGGGCAAAGGCGTGCACATGCCGCCGAACGGGTTCCTCACTGCGGCGGCCGCCCTGTTGCACGAGCATGGGGCGCTGCTCATCTGCGACGAAGTGCAGAGCGGGTTCGGCCGTACCGGCAAGTTCTTCGCCTATCAGTACGAGCAGGTCGTGCCGGACATCGTGACCGTGGCCAAGGCGTTGTCCGGCGGGTTCGTGCCCGTCGGCGCGATGCTGGCCAAGGGGTGGATCTTCGACAAGGTCTACTCCTCCATGGACCGGGTCATGGTGCACAGCACCACGTTCAAGGGTGGCGTGCTGGCCATGGCGGCGGGCCTGGCCTCGCTGGCGGTGCTCGACTCAGAAGGCCTGGCCGAGAACGCGGCCCGGACCGGGGCAGCCCTGCACGCCGCGCTGACGTCGATGGCCGAGCGGTATGACGTGCTGGCCGATGTGCGCGGCCGCGGGCTGATGATCGGCCTGGAGTTCGGCAAGCCTTCCTCGCTGCGCGCCCGGACCAACTGGAACATGCTGCAGAAGGCCAGGGTGGGCCTGTTCGCCCAGATGGTGGTGGTGGCGCTGTTCCAGCGGCATCGCATCCTCACCCAGGTGTCGGGCGATCACATGGAGGTGATCAAGCTCATCCCGCCGCTGATGATCGGTGATACCGAAGTCAAGTTGTTCACGGAGTCGTTCGGTGAGGTTCTCGAGGACGCCAGCCGAGGCAGCGGGCTGATGTGGGAATTCGGCCGCACCCTGGTCAAGCAGGCCGTCCGCGCCTAGCCCCGGTCAGCAGCGCCCCGGTCAGCAGCGCCTCGGCCACGGCCAGATCCTGCGCGTAGGTGATCTTGATATTCCGTTCGCTGCCCGGGACGACGTGCACGTCGACCTCCGGCAGGTAGCGGAGGACGACCCCGCAGTCGTCCGTGGGACCGAAGCCGGGGTCGGCGGCGGCCAGCTCATGAGCCCGGACGATCACGGGCAGCCGGAAACACTGCGGGGTCTGGCAGCGGAACAGCGTCTCTCGCCGCGGCACCGACCGCATCACTCCGTTGTCGGTGATCACAATGGTGTCTGACGTCGGGACCGCGACCCCAGCCGCCTCATGCACCTCCAGCGACGCGACGCAGTCCGCGATGATCCGCTGATCCACCAGCGGCCGCGCCGCGTCGTGCAGCAGCACCCCGCAGTCGCCGCCAGCCTGGTCCCAGGAACCGCCCTCGCCGGGGCTGGCGATGGCGGCCAGGGCCACCCGGGTCGAGTCCGGCCGGGTCGCGCCGCCTTCGATGACGTCCGTGACCTTGCGGTAGCCGCCGGCCGCCAGCATGGCCTTGACCTGGTCTGTGTACCCGGGCGCCATCACGACGAGGATCTCGTCCACGCCCGGTGCCTGATCGAAGGCGGCCACGCACCGCTCCACCAGCGTCTGGCCGCCCAGGGTCAGCAACTGCTTCGGCATCCCCGCCCCGAGCCGCTGCCCCACACCGCCGCCCAGCACCACCGCGACCATCCGCATGGGCCGGACTCTACCGTCCCGCCCGCGCGGCGAGCTTGAGGGCCTCGTTTTGCCGGGACATGGGTGGGTATTGCGCTGACAGCGTGCCCAGCGTGACGGAGCCTGGCTGGCGCGTTCCTCCGGCCGCCGGCGTCACCGCCGGCTACATTCTGTAACGATTAGTTAAAAGGGCGGCGGCCTTGTCGCTGGGAGGGCAGGCATGACGGTTGCGCTGGTCCTCGCGGGCGAGGCGAACGCGGGGTTGCGCGGCCAGCTCGCGGCGCTCGGCGTGCGCCGGGTGGACGCGGCGGACCGGACCGGACCTGGCCTGCTGACCGTCGCGGCCGCGGCGCGAGCCGCCGGGGAACGCGTGCTGATCTGCGGCGGCGAAGACGTCATCCCCGAGGAGATCCTGGCTGTGCTGCTCGCCGCGGGCGGCACCGCGGCTTTTTCCGGGGTGAACGCGGGCACCTCCAGACCGATGCGCAGCCAGCGGGTCGACCAGGGTGCTGGCGAACCGCCTGATGCGGGAAATCCCGCCGATGACGGTCGCCAGGAAAGCTCAGGCGGTTCCGGGGAACAGGCCGGCGTGGCCGGTGGCGCGCTCGTGGTGGACACGCCTGACCTGGACGCGCTCGCATCGGCCGCCGAGTCGCTCGCGGCGACCTACGCCGGGCCGGCCGCGGTGAGCGCGCTGATCAGCGAGCTGAACCGCGCCGGAGTCACCGTGCGGGTGCTCGACGCCGGGCCGAACAGCGAGGGTGTGGTGACCCAGCTCGTCGTCGATCCCGCCGCACGCGACGTGGCCCGGTGGGCGGCCGGGCGCGCACTGCGGCCTGCTGCCCTCTACGGCATCTCCCTCGGTCTGGGTCTTGTCGCCGCGGTGTGGTTCTCCGAGCTGGCGGTGCGGGCGAAGCTGCTGGCCATCGTGATGCTGGCCGGCTCGTTCCTGGCCGGCCGGGCCGGCTCCCTGCTGGCCGCCACCAGCCGGGAAGGACGGGTCAGGCCCGCCGTCGACTGGCTCGGCGCGGCGTCTGGGCTGCTGACCGAGTTCGCCGTGTACGCCGCCCTGGCGGTCAGCTCCGCCGGGCCCAGCCGGCTCCCGGGGTCGGTTGCCGTCGGGCTGGACGGGACCTTCGGCCATGCGCTGCGCGGCACGTTCGTCGCCAGCTGGGGCGGGGCCGGCCAGGCCGGCGTCTGGCGGCTGGCCATCGCCGCCATGGCCGTGCTGGCCGTACGCCGGATGGCCGAGCTTGGTTTTGAGTACACGGCCAGGACGTCCGGGCACCTGTTCCCCCGGTCGGTGAAGCGCACCATCGAGCAGGCCGCGACGCTTCCGGCCGGCGAGCGCCTCGTGGTGATCGCGGTCGTCACCGTCTTGTTCGGCCCGCGGGCCACGCTGTTGCTGCTGCTTGGCTGGGGCGTGCTGGCCGCGGGATACGTTCTGGCCGGGCAGCTGGCCCGGTCGGCGGTCACGGACCCAGGGGGCCATGGGGGCCAGCCCGGCGACGGCGGCCCGGCCTCAGCCGCCTGGCTGGCGGCAGACGGCGGGCTGGCGGCTTATCGCGGTGACGGCGTGGTGTCCAGGTGTCTCGGCCGCCTGGTGCAGGGCCGGCTGCCGCCGCTGCCGCCGCTGCTTGTCGGCCTGTTCGTGACGGGTGTGCTGACCGCGCTCGGGCTGGGGAACCTGCCGGGCATCTTGGTGCTCACCCCGGTGGAAGCGATGCTGCTCGCGGCGCTCGGCGCCTACCACCGGCACGATGGGCGACTGGACTGGCTGGTGCCAGCGCTGCTGGTCACGGGCGAATGCGTGTTCCTCGGCGCCCTCGGACTTTCGCACCGGGTGCCGGCGCCGCTGGTCTTCGCGATGCTGGCCGCCGTGATCATGCGCCAGCTTGACCTGGCCTACCGGGCCAGGTTCGGGCGCGGCATCCCGGCCGACCGGTTCGGCCTCGGCTGGGATGGGCGGATGCTGCTGGCCGCAGTGGCCGCCATGATCGGCGTCACGCCGCTGGTGTACGCCGTGCTTTCAGGATATCTTTGGTTGCTTTTCTGCTGGGATTTCCTCAGCGGATGGCTGCTTCCCACGGTTGGAGACCACGGTTGATAGGGATGGTCCTCGCGGCCGGCGCGGGTCGCCGGCTGCGGCCTGACACCGACGGGCTGCCCAAGGCCCTGCTGCCGGTCGACGGTCCGGTCACGATCTTGGACATCGCCCTGCGCAACCTGGCCGCGGTGGGCTTGCGCGACATCGTGATCGTGGTCGGCTACGCGGCGGGCGCGATCAGGGACCGGGCGGCCCGGCTGGAAGCCGGCCACGGGGTCCGGCTGACGCTGGTGGACAACGACCGGGCGCAGGAATGGAACAACGCCTACTCGCTCTGGCTCGCTCGCGAGCATTTCGCGGCGGGCGCGCTGCTGGTCAACGGCGACACGGTGCATCCGGTCTCGGTAGAGAAGACCCTGCTCGCCGCGGCTGGACCTGAGCCGGCCGGCCGGCGTCAGGCCGGGCTCATCCTGGCCGTCGATGACGTCAAGACTCTCGCCGAGGAGGAGATGAAGGTCGTCGTCGGCGCGGATGGCATGATCACCCGGATCACCAAGCTGATGGACCCCGCGCTGGCCTACGGCGAGTACATCGGCGCGACGCTCATCGCGCCAGGCGCCGCGGCGCCGCTCGCGGCGGCGCTCGAGGCCACCTGGCGCCGGGATCCCTCGCTGTACTACGAGGACGGCTTCCAGGAGCTCACCGACCGGGGCGGTGCGATCGCTATCGCCCCCATCGGCGAGGTCGAGTGGGTCGAGGTCGACAACCACGACGACCTGCGCCGGGCCCGGGAGATCGCCGCCCGCTGCTGACCGGGCCGCGCTGGGGCAGGAAGGGATTTGCGCCGGGCGGCTGGCTCTGCGCCTTGCCGCCGCCCGTGACCCGGTAGTCTCCCGGATAGCCGTCGTTCGCCGCGAGGTGACGAATACTCGCCGTCAACCGCCGGAAGGAGTCCCATGCCGGTGCTGGCCCGCATCCTCACCGCGCCGCTCATCGTGGACATCCGGCGGGGAGCGGTCGCGGATCTGGGTGCGCTGCTGGCCGACCGGAGGATCGCCACAGAAGGCCGGGTCGCGGTCGCGGTCGGACCCGGGCAGGGCGACGGCGTGGTGGCCGAGCTCGACATGGAAACCGCCGAGGTGTTCCGTGTCGAGGACGGCAGCGTGGACGCGGCGATCGCGCTGGGCAAGCAGCTGCGGGCCGACGCTTTCGAGGCGGTGGCGGGCATCGGCGGCGGCAAGACCCTGGACGTGACCAAGTTCGCCGCGCACATGGCCGGGATCCCGATGGTGGCGGTGGCGACCAACCTGGCCCACGACGGGCTTGCCTCGCCGGTCAGCTCGCTCGAGCACGAGTCGGGGAAGGGCTCCTACGGGGTCTTCCCGCCGGTCGCCGTGGTGGTCGACCTGGACCGGGTCCGGGCCGGGCCGGCCCGGATGATCCGGGCCGGAATCGGCGACGTGGTGAACAACCTGTCCGCGATCGCGGACTGGGAGCTGGCCGCGGCGGACCGCGGTGAGCTCGTCGACGGGCTGGCCGTCACGCTGGCCAGGACCGCGGCGCAGGCGGTGCTGCACCAGCCGGGCACGGTGGCCGACGATGAGTTCCTCACCGTGCTCGCCGAGTCCCTGGTGCTGTCCGGGATCGCCATGACCGTGGCTGGCTCCAGCCGGCCTTCCAGCGGCGGTGACCACGAGATCCTGCACGCGATCGACCAGCTGTACCCGGGCGCGGGCACGCACGGGGAGCTGGCCGGCCTGGGCGCGCTGTTCTGCACCTACCTGCGCGGCGACGAGCACCTGTTCGGGCTCATGTCCGCCTGCCTGGCCCGGCACCAGTTGCCGCGCAGGCCGGCCGACCTCGGGCTCGGCCCGGAGGAGTTCACCCAGGCGGTGCTGCACGCCCCCGCGACCAGGCCGGGCCGGTACACCATCCTGGAGCGGCTCGAGCTCGACGAGCCTGCGATCGCGCGGCAGGTGGCGGCCTTCACCGCGGCCGTCACGAGCGGCCGATGATGTCCGGACCGACGCTGGCCGAGGTACGGGCCATCGGCCAGCCCCCGCAGGTGCTGGCCAGGCTCAACGACGAGCACTGGGCGGGCCGGCTGTACATGCGGCGGGTCTCGCCGTACGCCACCGTCGTGTTCGCCCGGCTCGGCTGGTCGCCGAACGCGGTCACGGTCGCGTTCATCGTCTCCGGGGTGCTGGCCGGGGTGCTGACCGCGGTACCCGGGCTCGCCGCCGCCGTGGGCGTGGCCGTGCTCATCCAGCTTTACCTGCTGTTCGACTGCTCGGACGGCGAACTCGCCAGGTTCACCGGACGCACCTCGGCGACCGGGGTGTACCTGGACCGGATGGGACACTACATCGCCGAGGCGGTGCTGCTGGCCGGCCTGGGCGTCCGGGCGCAGGGGCACGGCACGCTGGCCGGCGGCTACGTGAGCATCGGGCTGGCGGCCGCGGTCTGCGTCACGCTGATCAAGGCGGAGACCGACAGCGTCACGGTGGCCCGGGCGTCGTCCGGGCTGACCGGCAGCCACGACGACCAGGCGCTCGCGCCCAGGTCGCAAGGCCTGGCCGTAACCCGGAGGCTGGCCGCGGCGCTGCGGCTGCACCGGATCGTCCAGGCGGTGGAGCTGTCGTTCCTCATCGTGGTGGCGGCGATCGCGGACGCCGCGACCGGTGGCCTGGCCGCGACCCGGGTGCTGGACGTGGCGGCCCTGGCCGTGGGCGCCCTGATGGCGGTCGTCCACCTGGTGGCCATCGTGGCGTCGCGGCGACTGCGGTGAAAGACGGGATGGAAGAGACGGCCATGGCCAGTGAGACAGAGATGACGGACGAGCCAGCCGGCGTTTCCTCCCGCCCGGCGCTCACCCTGTCCTGCGTCATCCTCACCATGGGCGATCGCCCGGCCGAGGTCAGCCGGGCCATCGACAGCGTGCGGACTCAGCGCGGCGCCCAGGTGGAACTGGTCGTGGTGGGCAACGGCGCCGAGGTGACCGGGCTGCCGGCCGGGGTGCGGACCGTGCTGCTGCCGGAGAACGTCGGCGTCGCGGCCGGGCGTAACGCCGGGGTGCAGGCGTGCGGCGGTGACGTGGTGCTGTTCCTCGACGACGACGGCTGGTACCCGGAGCCGGGACTGGCGTCCTACCTGGCGGCCAGGTTCGCCGCCGATCCGGCCCTCGCGGTGCTGTCCATGCAGGTCGTCGACCCCGAGGGCGGCCCCGGGGCGCGGTGGCACGTGCCGCGGCTGCGGGCCGGGGACCCGGAGCGGTCCTCGGTGGTGACCACGTTCCTTGGTGGCGCGTCCGCGATCAGGCGTTCGGCCTACCTGGAGGCAGGCGGGTACCCGGATGAGTTCTTCTACGGGCACGAGGAGACCGACCTGGCCTGGCGGCTGCTTGACCGCGGCTACCGGCTCGAGTACGACGCCGCCGCCCGGATGTGCCACCACACGCTGCCGAACGCCAGATACGACACGTTCCGCCGCCGGGACGGCCGGAACCGGGTCCTGCTGGCCCGGCGTAACCTGCCCTGGCCGCTGGCCGCGGTCTACCTGGCCGACTGGATGGCGCTCACGGTGGCCAGGGAGCGCGGCAAGCCGGCCAGCCTGCGCCCGTGGTTCACCGGCTTCGCCGAGGGCTGGCGCACCGACCCGGGCCGGCGCCGTCCCATCTCGCTTGGTACCGCCTGGCGGATGACCAAGGCGGGCCGTCCCCCGGTGATCTGAGCCGCCGGGCCCTCCGGGTCCGCGTCCCCCGCCGGGATGAGGATCTGTCGGCCGCCAGGCTGATAGCGCCTGTCCGCCGCGCGGGGGACGACCGCGCGGCGGTACGGGACGTAGGATCGTCACGTGCAGAGTCGCGATACTCGCGTACTCGCGCCTGCGACGGGGGGCGGCGGTAGCGGGGCGAGCAGCGTTACCGCCGGATGGCAGTCCGTGGTCACCATGCCCCGGGCCTGGCTGACCGGCGGCCTCCTCGCCTGCGCCCTTTTCGCCGGCGGGGTTTCGCTGTTCAGCACCGATTCGCTGCACCGGCTGTGGGGCCTGTCCGCCGCCTGCGCCTACGCGCTGGCCGCCCTGGTCGTGCTGGCCACCAGGTCGCGCGGGACCCTCGGGGTCGACGTCGCGCTCGGCGCCATCGCCTGCGGGGCCATCTTGTTCCCGCTGCTGTGGATGGTCGCCCACGGCCACGGCGAACCGGAGGTCGGCGTGGTCGCCACGTCGGCTAAGACGCTGATCCACCAGGGCAGCCCGTATCGCAGTTCCCGGGCGCTGGCCGCCACCACTGACCCGAACCAGTACAACCCTTACCTGCCGCTGATGGCCGCCTTCGGCGTGCCGCAGGCGCTGCTCGGACATGGCCTGCTGACCGATCCGCGGGTGTGGTTCGGCGTGGTTTTCCTGGTCGTGTTCGCGTTCGCGCTGCGTATCGCCGGGGCCAGGGACGGTGTCCGGTGGGCGCTGCTGATGACGGCGTCGCCAGTTATCGCGTTCGAGCTTTGCGTGGGCGGCACCGACGTGCCGATGGTGGCGTTCCTGTGCCTCGGCTTCGCCCTGCTCTGGCGGCGGCAGGGGGCCCAGGGGGCCCAGGGGGTCCCGGGGGTCCCGGGGTTCAGCCCGGTCGGCGCCGGCCTGGCGCTTGGCATTGCCTCGGCGATGAAGGCCACCGCGTGGCCCGCGCTCGTGGTGGTGTTCGCGATGCTTTACGTCCGGGATGGCCGGGCCGTCGCATGGCGGTTCACGACGGTGGCGCTCGCCGTGGTCGCGGTCATCGTGGGCCCGTTCGCGGTCCTGCGCCCGGGCTCGCTGGTGAAGAACACCATCTTGTTCCCGCTCGGCCTGGCCAGCGTCAAGTCGCAGGCGGCCAGTCCGCTGCTCGGTCACGTGCTGGCGCAGACCGGCGTGGTCGGTCATACCGCGGTGGTCATCCTGCTGATCGGTTCTGGGCTGGCCGTCGCGGTGTCGCTTGTGGTCCGCCCGCCCCGCGACGTCCCGGCTGCCACCATCCGGCTGGTGATCGGGCTCTCGGCCATGTTCGTGCTCGCGCCGTCGACCCGGTTCGGCTACTTCATCTACCCGGCCGCGCTGGTGCTCTGGCTGCTCGTGGCCAGGGCCGGACGCCAGGGCGCCGACCAGGCCGAGCCCGCCGGGCCAGCGCCCGGGCCGCCGCCTCCGGTCGCGGCCGGGACCGGCTAGCCCGCGCCAGGCGACCACGCCCCGCGTCCCAACGTCCCCGCGTCCCCGCGTCCCCGCGTCCCCGCGTCCCCGCGTCCCCGCGTCCCCGCGTCCCCGCGTCCCCGCGTCCCCTTGGCCGGCCGGCGGGGGCACCTCCGACCTGTCCGTTCGGCCAGATCAAGCCGGATGTGACGTTCCCTGGCGTCCCGCTGGCCGCTGTGGTCCCGGCTGCCCCGCCCGCCGCCCGTTCCCGGCGTCCTGGCCGGGATTTGCGTGGTGGATCCGGGCTTGGCGGTGGATCGGGTGCACGGGGTGAGCATTCCAAAATAACGCGAGTTCGCGGCGTGTCGCGAGCGACGGATAGCCTCGCCCCCATTTGCGTGGTTTGCCCCCCGGTCA